>Ga0208220_1000029_pt1 | contig 50889 bp, 47 predicted proteins | sample NGESurdeep092012_9_FD_184484 | JGI IMG/M metagenome (GOLD analysis project Ga0208220, IMG submission 184484) | Arctic peat soil microbial communities from Barrow, Alaska - NGEE Surface sample F53-1 deep-092012 (SPAdes) | ecosystem: Environmental > Terrestrial > Soil > Wetlands > Peat ...
ACCGCGAAATTCGGATAACGATCGAACCGCCGTCCGATTTCATCCAGGTTGGTCTCAAGGCTGCCAAGATGCGCTCCCACCACGCGTAGCTTGGGATTCTCTTCAAGCATGTGGTCCCGAGCCTGAATAATAGTTGCCTTCCGAGGGTGATCCGGCTGCTTGTACATGTACCATTCGGGATGCTCGTTGTAGTAGCTGTAATCGGGAGAGTTCTTGTTTGGCGGTTGCCAGCAAGAGTCAGCGAAGGGGCGACGTGTTCTTCAGCAATGGCGGTTTTGTCAACGTTTCGGTGGATGGAGTGCCTATGGGTTCGGTATGCCGGACTGAGCCGGACAAACGGCACAAGTTGCGTATTGAAGTGTATCCGCCGGAGAACGAGAAACTGGGCAGGATCGAAGTCATCGGAAAACATGGCGCGGTGATCGCGTCCGAAGATCACTTCGCGGGCGGTGTTCTTGAATATGAGTTACCGGGAAAGGCGGAGACCGATTATGTGGTTGTCCGCGCGTTCGGTGCGGGCGACGATCCGCATCATGACCCCGATCGCGTGAAATACCTGGCGGTTTCGAATCCCGTGTATCTGTGGCCGGAAGGGTTTCATCCCATGCCTGCTCGCACGGCTTGTACATTACACGTTGCGTCTTCGAGCAGATGGAATGGCGGCTTGCTGGAATTTCAAACCGCGGACGGCCAGCTCATTGCAAAAGAGCGGATTCGTCCCGGAGTGATCCGACGGTTGGTTCCTGCGAGTTCGCGGATTGTGTTATCTAAACCGAGCCTGAAGAACCGGATGTTCTATATCGCGATGGAAAACCTGGAAGTGGAAAAAGATGTCTCTTACCTTCGATACGGCGAGTTTCGCAAGGACTACCCGAACGTTCCGGAACGAGTTGTCCCTCCCGAGGCATTTCATCTGGCGCACTTGCGGCAGGCACTGTGCCGTTTCGACTACGACCTGCAGTGACGTTGAGCGTGAGCTTTCGGCAAGCTTGCATGTTCGCCAATTAGTAACCTCGCGCCTGCCCAGTGCTCGACTCACCGTCGCGGCGTTCCGCTATTCCCCCCAACGAACACTCCCCCGCCGCACCGCTGGGCTAAAAACGCTCTGCAATATGTGGCGTCGGAGGTTATGTGGCGCTCGGGATCTCAAGGCAATGACCGGAGCCGCTGGCTATTCCCCGGCGCCACATAATACGATCACAGGTTTCGCAGGAACTGCATCAGCGTGACATCGTTCTTCCAGTGCGTTTTGGCGGCCGTTCCACGCACTTCGCAAGTTGCGAGAGCCTTAGCCTTCATTTCCAGGTCCACTTCTGCATAAACATTTGTCGTGTTGAGCGAGACATGCCCCAGCCAGGCACGAATGGTGTTGATGTCAACCCCAGCACGGAGCAGATGGGGCGCCGTCGTGTGGCGAATAGTATGAGGGCTTACCCGCTTGCCAGCTAGCGAAGGCATCGCCGGCAGTGTTTTTCGTACGTATCGCTCGACCATGGTGTGAATCCCGAAACGCGTGATGGGTTCGCCATACCTGTTCAGGTACACGTGGTCGGCGGACGGGCGGAAGGCTGTCAGGCGCGAGAGTTCTCCCACGGTCTGTGGCCATAGAGGGCAGCGTCGAATCTTGTTGCCCTTACCGCGGATCTGAACCAGCGAATGGTCGCGCGGCGAATGGCCTATCGCGAGATCGAGGATTTTGGCCTGTGCCGCCTCGTCGGCGCGTGCACCAGTGTTGTAAAGGAATAGCAACAGTGCGTGGTCTCGCCGTCCCTGGTCCGTCGTTTGGTCAGGCGCATTCAACAGCGCGTCCATTTCCGATTTCTCAAGATATGTAATAGCCGAATCGGGGTGTCCGTTTGCTTGGGATGGTGCGAAGTTGGCCGCTCCACGCGACGTGCTCGGGACTACGTAGACCAATGAAGCGAGCGAGTGAGTGGATTGCGGCCAGCCGCTGGTTCCGGGTGGCTATCCCGCATTTCCGGGAGTCCTCCAAATGCTGTAGAAAATGGCGCACGACCTCTGCGGAAAGATCGAACACCGTGATTTGGTCGACTTCCTTGCTTATCTGCAGGGCGGCGAATGGGAGTAGCAGACTCAGGGTGTCCCGGTAACTCCGCCTATCGCATAACATTCGAATCGGACGCTCGCCTCATGCAAGAGTTCTGGAGTCATCGTGAGGTAAACTTGGGTGGCTGCCAACTGCGCGTGCCCCATGTAGACCGAAAGCTGCGGCAGGAGTTTCTGCACGTTCTCGCCTTCGCGGTACCACATTGTCAATCGATGGACAGCTGAAGTGTGGCGCAGATCATGAAGGCGAGGCTGGCAACGAGGGCCACCATCGCGATGCAGACCGGCATGTTCCCGGATTTGCTTGAACGCCCTTTCGAGCTTGTGGATAGGGACTGGCTTCGCGTTGCGGTCAAGGAAAAATGAGTCATCAGGGCGGGTTGAGTGAACAAGATCCGCACGTCGTTTGGCATATTCCCCCAGGAGTTGGCCCGTGTTGGGTCCAATCGGAACGAGTCGGGTCTTGAAAAACTTTGAATCTCGAATGGTGAGTATGCGATTGGCCAGATCGACGGCGCCGACGGCACGATTCTATCGAGTTTAATAAGCGCTTCAATTCAGCCTGCGAGTAGATGTACGGTTGAAAAGCTGGCGGCCGTTTGGGAATCACGTCGGGAAGAGGAGATGTGGCGACAAGTCCACGGCTGAGGGCATATCGATAAAATCCGCGCAAGGCGTTGTACTTGACGTGCCAACCGGCTGTGAGCGGACCTCTTCCGACGAGAAACATGTTGACTTTCTCGGGGGAGACATTCGCGATGGTAGCGTCTGGCCCGATGAACCGACAAAATGCCCTTAACTGGCGCCCGTTGGTTTCGAATCTCTCGCCGAGGGTTTTTCGGAAAGCCCCATATTCTTCACAGGCGTTCGCAAGGGTCACAGGAGCCCTCCCAGATCAAAGCTGGCCACCTGCCGAAGCCGGACGAGATCCACTTTCGCGTAAATGCGGGTCGCATCAGGATCGCGTTGCCCAAGATGATCGCCGATTTCCTTTAGAGACAATCCTTCGTTGATTAGTCGCGTGGCACAGGCATGCCGTAGGGCATGCGGCCCGTGATGTTTGATCGAGAGCGCCCGGCCCTGCAGTTGGCGACCCACGACCGCCCACAGTGCCCCGCCTGAAAGCGGGCAAATGGGCGCGTGCCTGGTTAGAAAAACTTCACGGTAGCGGGATTTCGGCCTCACCTCCTTGAGGTAGCGAACGATGGCTGCTCCCACGCGCTTGTGCAGCGGAAACGAGTGGCTCCCACCGCCCTTGGCAAGGGCGAAAACTATCCTTTCCTTCTGCCAATCAATATCGCCGAGACGGAGTTGCGCGACCTCTCTGGAGCGAACACCGTATACCGCGAGTGCCATGAGGATCGCGTGATCTCGAATCATTGTAGGTTGATCTCCCGACGTAGCATCGAGAATTTCTTGCACGACCTCCCAAGTCGGGCCGGATGGTAGTGTCTCCTGCTGGAAAACACGAGGGGCCATAATCGAGGCGGCAATGCCTCCGCCGCACCAACCGCGCATTTCGGCATACCGGAGAACGCGCGCAGCGATGACGCATACCCCCGGACGCTCACGCGAGCGTAGTGATGCTCGTTTACCTTTTGCGCGAGCAGGGAATCGATATCGGCGGCGCTGATCATATCAAGTGATCGCTTTTCCCTGCGCGCCTCCGCCGTGAAGCCGGTCAGTGCTCTGAAAGGCGGGGACCCGCACGCGCGGCAGCGCATGATGCGACTGCTGGTTGCAGCCCAGGTGGCCTTTTGTGTTCTCGTGCTTTTCGTGGCCGGACTCTTCATGCCACTTCTGACCGGCTTTCCCGTCAACGCACGGGATTCTCTGCCGAGCGGCTTCTCACCTTGGAAACCGTAACACCACAGCCACTATCGGACGTCCTCTGGAGCCAGGTTGCCGAGCGCCTGCGAACGGTGCCGGGAGTCGAATCATCTGCCCTTTGTGGGTGGCCTCTGATGACTGGGGGAAGTTGGAACGGGTTCATCTCGGTCAATGGGGCCGCGCCAGGTCCGGTGGCCTCCTATTTCCTCAGCGTCTCCCCGGAATGGCGGGCGATGATGAAAATTCCTTTGCTCCAAGGCCGGGACTTTCGTGCCGACGATACTCAGCCTGGTTCGGCCCTGGTCAACGAGGCATTCGTCCGGCAATATCTGGTCACGGGAAGTCCTGTCGGGAAGTTGTTCGACGTGGTGCTGAACGAGGGTCATCGTGTCCACTATCAAATTGTGGGTGTTGTTGGCGATGCGCGCTACCGGGATATGCGCGAGCCGATGCGGCCCACTGCTTACTTTCCGTTCAAAGGCAACTATAGCCGCGCGACGTTCTTGATCCGCACCATCAGTGCAAACCCGCTGGCGATGGCATCCGCTCTTCGCGCGGCAGTGCCTCGGTCAGAAGCATGTTGTTCACGATGACGATCCCCACGTCACCCGTGACGCCCTCTTCCTCGCTGCCGAAGGGCAGCTTGACGCTCTTTATCGTGGTCTCGTGCTTCGCGCCATCCGTGTACGGCTTCAGGTGCATCTCGTCGTTGTGGCTGCCGGAAATAATCACATCGGTCTTCAGCCGATTGAGGAGCGCGACATCCAGCTTCAGGGGATTGGACTTTTCCAGCGTTGCGACGGCCTCGCCGAGAGCCGCATCGACATATTCCTTGTAGCGCACGGCCGCCTCGCGCGACGTGGCCACAATCTGGGCCTTGTAACCGTTCGGGAAGACATGCTGGATGTAGTGCGCCACCATGTCTTTCGCTTTGGCTTCGATGGTCGTCTTGGCTTCCAGGTAAGCATCGCGCGACCCATAGCCGAGAATCGCCAGCCTTTCCTGAAGGTTGTAATCGCTGAAAACATCCTGAAACGCCGTATCCATCCCCGGTTCGCGGGCGCAAGACGCCTACAAAATCTAATCGACCTCTCGAATCAATGAAGTATTAATTCCCTCAGTATTTTTCGCGCTTGTGATCGGAATCCCGCATCCTGCCGCGAACCTCGAAAGTCGTCCCAAAGTTCTCAATCGGGAACCCTGATTCTAACCCACGAAGCATTTGACGTATAGAACCATTAGTACTACGACGTTACCTATATTGAATTAGAACACGTCGGGGCTGGCCTATCGCCGCCGGGTCATTTTCGTATGACAGGGCACCTTGTTAAGTGCGTAATTCGCCCATGTAAACATAGGTCGATCCGTGACCGTACGAGAGCGCTGCACCGACTCCCGCTGGCTCGGCGAGAATCGGCGATGTTAAAAGAGGCCTAAGCGACTGTCCCGGCTGGCGCGATGACTTCGTAAGGGCGCATCATCTCGTTATCTTCATGCTCCAGAATGTGGCAGTGCCAAACGTATCTGCCCGCGTAGCCTTCGAACTTGATAATGATTCTGGTACAGGCGCCGGGCGTGGCGCGGATGGTATCTTTCCAGCCCATCTCATGCGGTTCGGGAGGCACGGCATCGCCCGTGTAGACAAGCTTCTTCTGGTAAAGGTAGACGCCGGTGTTGAGCGGCCGCCGGTCGAGAACCTGGAAGCGTACCAGGTGCAGGTGGATGGGATGAGAATCGTCAGTGAGATTCATGAGCTCCCAGATTTCGGTGGTGTTCAGGACGGGTTTTTCCGAGACGGGCTCGTGCCAGCGCTTGCCGTCGAGTAGATGCACGTCGGGCTCGCCGGTCAGGTAATCCACTTCTTCCAGAGTGAGTGTTCTGGTTCGAATAGCACTGGACTCAGCGGTCCTGAGCGGCTCGCGCAATTTGGCGGGCAGCGAACTGGAATCCTCCACTTGATCTTTGGCGACACGAAACTGCATTACTTTGACGGACTGATCGTTCAAAAGTATTTCTTCGCCGGCACAATCGCTAAAGTCGAGCACCAGGTCCATGCGCTCTCCGGGAGAAATGGTCAGCCGGTGAGCTTCTACCGGACTCGCGAGGAGTCCCTGGTCGCTGCCGATGTGATGGAATGCCGGGCCATTTGCCAGAGACAAGAAGTAGAATCGTCCGTTCGAAGCGTTCAGCAGACGAAAGCGATATTTGCGCGGCTGGACTTCCAGGTAAGGCAACAGCTTTCCATTCACCAGGACGGCGTCGCCGAAGTATTCCGGGAGCCAGGGCGCTTCGAGCCGCTGCGAAACCGGATAGTAGAGTTGCCCGTCGGCGCGGATGAGCCGATCCGTTAAGACCAGCGGAATTTCAAACTCGCCCTTGGGCAGATTCAGGCTGTCTTCGAACGCATCGCGGACGATATACAAACCAAGCATGCCGGCGCAGATGTTCAGCCGGTTAATCCCCATGGTGTGATCGTGATACCAGAGCAGCGCAGCCTCCTGCCGGTTCGGATAGTGATAAACCCTGGACGTATTCGGCGTATACCAATCCTCCGGATAGCCGTCGCTTCCGGGAGGAACTTTCGCGCCGTGCAGATGCACGACGGTGCGCACTTCCGGCTGATTTTTCTCCGCGCCCATGAGGTTGTGATCGATGGGCAGAAAATGTTCGGCGGGTAAGTTGTTGCACCATTCGACCAGAATCTCTTCGCCGCTGCGAGCTTCAATGGTGGGGCCGGGCATGCTGTCGCCGTAACCCCAGAAGCGAGTGGTCGGTACGTCACGATGCACTTTGCGGAAGAACTCTCGAATGGGCATTCGATAATAGGGCACTTGTTTGTCGCGATTCGTGGGACTTGGCCTGAGGCCAGCGGCTTTGGCTACCGGAGGACGGGGAAGCGGATCGACAAACGGGAGCAAGGTATCCGGATTCAAAAGTTTGGGGGCATTGGGCACGGGAGGGAGGTGAGCCATCTGGCGATGACCGCCCTGCGCACTCCTCAGGACCGCGGCAGCCGGGAAGCCGACGCGGGCAAAAAAATCTCGGCGAGTAATGATGGCCCTCCTAAATGGAAAATGCGAAGAAGCCTGGAGGGCTTCTTCGCCAATGTAACTACGTGACTGAATGAGCTGTTACTGGACCAAACCCGTGACCGGGTCTAAAATCACAGCCGCCGAGTTTTGCGGAGCGCCCTTAGAGAAATCGAACATATTCAGGATGGAGCCCGCTTGGGCATCGGCGGAACCGCCCTCAATCCGTCCCAATTTCCAGTTATCTTCGATGAAACGAACTACGGAGCTCTGGTCGGTCAACGCGCCGTCCACGAAGTTCGGCTTCGCCCAGGGTGAAATCACCAGGAACGGAGTCCGCACGCCGAAACCGCAGCGGCCCTGCACCGGCGCGCCGTTGGAGTTCGGCCCAGGCAGGATCGACGTCTTCCCTTCCGTTCCGCAGGAATTTGTTCCGGTTAATGCATCCGCGCTGGTGAACGAACCGTTCACGATAGGGCCCATCTTATGGTCGTACCAACCGTCGGAGTCATCGTAGGCAACGATCACCGCCGTGCTGCTCCAAAACTGAGACTGCTGGAGAGTGTTGACGACTTTGACTACGAATGCCTGCTCATCCAAAGGATCAGAGTTGCCGGGGTGGCCATCCTGGTAAGACTGCGCTTTGAGGTAGCTGACGGCCGGCAGGTTGTTGGCGGCTAGCGCGTCGAACCAATCGTTAACATCGTACTGATGGTTGGCGGCGTCAGTCAAGCCGATGCTTGCCACATTAGTGGGGCGGGCGTGGGTCGGATTTTTGGTCGATTGATAGTACTGGAAGGGTTCGTGGTGCTGCACGTAGTCGCCTTCGGTTAAACCCGTTATCGGGGAAACCGTACTGCGATGACAGCCGGTGCTGCCGTTCGGATTGGTAACGGTCAAATCGAAGCCGCCCTGAAACCAACCCCATGAGAGATCGGCTGCGTTGAGCAAGTCACCGATGTTCTTGCCGCTCAAGTCGGCGTGATAACCGGTTGGGCTTGAGCAAACGTCATCCTTGGGATCGAAGTCGCCGATGATGGTGAGGCCGCCAGCACCATCCGCCACTACCGCGCTACTGGGACCGTTTTCCTGGGTCGCCGCAATGACTCCGTTGGTCTGACCGGAGATCACGTTGATCGCACCGGGCGTCGAAGGACCGAACTGCGTGTTGTAGGAATTGTCGTTCATGGCGAAATGCTGCGCGTAGTTCCAATAGGCGGTGACGGTGTTGCCATCGAAGTAACCCATCACCATTCCCTTGGTGTTCACGACTGTGGGATAGGTGTTGGGCGTTCCGCCGGCTGCGCCGGTCTTTGCCGGAAAGAGATCCATAAGGCCGTTATCAAACGACTCCTGTTCGGCGGTATCGCCGTGGTTTTGGTCGGCAGTTAACGCCTGGTTGCGATTGAGGCGGAACGGATTGGCCGCTCCCGTGCCATTGGCCGGATTCAGATTCGGATTATTCGTCAGCAAGGCCGGGGTCAGGCCGTTCACGCTGGGCGTATTCGGCAGCGCGGTGAAGCGCGGCTGTCCCGGTGGGTTCAGCGCTTTCGGATAAGTGCCGAAGTAGTGGTCGAACGAAATATTCTCGCCGTAGATGACCACCACGTGCTGGATCGGCGTGGTTGTGACGACCGCCTGGCGGGCGACCACCAGCGTCGGATCGCCGGCCAAGCCCAACAGCATGGCCGTACTGACAGAAACGGATAGAAAAGATCGCATAGTTCCTCCTAGGTAAAAAATGATTTCTTTAACTTCGGCTACGCGCGTTTGCGCAAGCGCGTCATGCCGATGAGAAGAGCACCGACTCCGCAGAGCGCCAGGCCGGCGGGCTCCGGAGTGGGAGCGACTTGCAGATCGTCGATGGCCAGCCCGGAGTAGTTGACATTGCCGACTTTTTCCACGATTTGCAAACCGTAAATGTCGTAGCTGGTATCGGAAACGGTGAAGTAGCCGTTGCCCGGATTACTGCCGCCCGAGGGAATCGTGACGTTAAAGAGAGAGCCAAAGCCGATGCCGCCGGCATTCAGCGCTTGCAGAGTAATAGTCACTGGATCAGAATCCGCGATTCCAATGCCGATCTCTTGGGTTGCGAGCGTCGTGATTTTGATATTGGCCGAGCCATTTGCACTGTTATCGAACAGCTCGTTGGGCGAGCTCTGCGTGCTGAACGGTTCCACCAGCAGGCCGTCCGGGCTGGAAATCTTCACGCCCTGAGCGGCATACTGCGAGGGGTTAAACGTCGAGCCCGGCGTGAGAGCGTCGAAGTTAAAGAGGACGCCGAAAGCAGGCGATGGACCGGTTGGGGTGGCAAGGTAGCTGTTGCCCGGTGTCCCGGTCCCGAGTATCGGAGCTGCGCCGGCGCTTGCCGTCGCCAGAACCATTGAGCCGAGGATTAAGAAGTTAGTTTCCACTTTTGTGGGGTTCTCCTGAAACCATCCCCCACAACCTTATAATTGGCCCGTGACAACCTCATGAATAGTGATTTACATAAAGGTTATAGATAGTAAGTTAAAGCGAAAATGGCATGTCGCCGCGCCTCCCATGGGACAGAGTTCCCGCCTCTCCGGCGCTATTCGCTGCGAGTGAGCATCGTCGCACCTCGGCGGAGAGCTCCGGGGTTGCGCCACTCGCGCCACTGCATATATGCGAACCCGACGACGAGGGAGGCCAGAAACAGGTAGGGAGTTATGTTGTAGGGCCAGGAGGGCTCCGAGTAGACGGTGACAAAGAGGACAGGTAGCAGAGCCAGGGTCCCAATCCATGGGACCACCACGTGTTGCCAAACGGTAAAATTGGCCCGCTGCTCGCGGCGCATGTAGCGCGTCAAGGCTAAATTCGCCATGACATAGAGGACGATGACGGCAAGCGTGGCGATGGTTTCAAGGAAGCCGAAGATGTAATCGGGGCGCAACAACAAGCCCACGACCAGGATTGCCGCCATTCCGGCTATCTGCGTAAAAGCGATGGCGAACGTAGGCGTCCGGTGAGTGGGGTGGATACGCCCGAAACTTGCAGGGAGCGTGCCCGCCCGACCCATCGTGTACATCACGCGCGACGCTGCGTTCGTGCAGGCGAGACCGACGGCGATGGCGCTGTTAACGATGGCGAGGACGACGAACCACCAGCCTGCGCCCCATAACGCATGGCCAAGAACGTAATACGGATTGGCATTGGAGGCGAAGGCGGCCATGTCGCCGGTGCCCCAGCCGATGGCGCTGGCATAGGAAGCAAAGATGTAGAAGATACCGATACTGCCCAGAGAGAGCATGATCGCCTGGCCGATAAACTTGCCGGGCAGACGGGCTTCCTGCGCGAGCGGGGCGGGAGCCTCAAAGCCGCTAAGCGCGAGGATCGAGAAAACCATGCCGGCCAGGATGCTCGCGAAACGATTGGGCGAGGAAGAAGGCGTTAGCGGCGCAAGGTAGGTGGAACCCCGTCCGGGATGGAGCAGGAACGTGACTCCAAGCGCCAGCATAATCAGCAGTTCGAGGCCGCCCAACAGCGCTGTGATCCGCGCCGAAAGCTGGACCCCGCGGTGAGTGAACGCCCAGATCAGGGCAGTTGTCGCCAACGCAAAAAGCCACCAAGGAATATTCACACGGAACTGCATTTTCAACATGTCCGAAATAAGGTAGCCAAGAAAACCGGTACTTCCGGCCGCGCCGGCTTAACTCCGCCGCTTCAGCGCTGGTCTTTCATCGCGCCACACGGCTGGTCTCCGTGACGGCCAGGGTTCAGCCGCTCGTGGCGATGCTGCGGCGCATCATGTTCAGTCATCGCGTTTCTGAGAGTCTAGATCGTTGGAGCCTTTGTTGCGCTTTCAAACAAGAAGGACCGCCTATATAGGCTGCCGTGCTCATAGAAAGCTTCCATATGCAAACAAAGATGTTCTACGTGAACGCGCCGCAGCAGTTCCGCACCCGGCCCGGTACATTGAATGCGTTCGGCCGCGTTCTCGCGACGAGTGTCGTCCGGAATCTCCGGCCGGCCGTTGAAGTCAGCCCAGGCGGGCCTGAAGACGTGTAGCTCAAACGGCGTAATTGCCTCCTATATAGAAAGCCGTGACGAAGAGCCTTCGTGACAGCCGCTAGAGATTTTTTTCCAAGGGCTCGATAACGAATTGCCCTTCTACTTTTAACGAGGGATTCTGAACGGAAATTCCGACAGGCTAGGTTGAAAAATATCTGTGGAAGAAGTGGAAAGCGGGCGCGCGATAAGAAGCGGGCTAAGCAGAAGTCCGCGTCCTGACTGGCATACCCAGATTTGCTAGACTCCCATCGTGAAGAAAGCAATCGGGAGAGCAATGATCGAGGTGAGCTTTATAGTCTTCTTGTTCTATTCCAACCTTCTGATGGGCGAATTTTCGCACTCCGGGAGAGGACAGGAAATGGGCTTGGCTTGGGCTATCGCAGACGTTGTGACGCCTGGTAATTTAACGATTGCCCTTACGGCTGCGCTCGTCGGTTATGTTGTTGTTGAATTTCTTCGGAGCAAATTCTTAAGTGGATCGGGCTAGCAGCCCTCTGTTTTGTCAACTATATTACTGCGCTAAATCGCATCGATAGGGCAGCAAGCGGCGCCGCCGGATCATTTCAGTTTCGAGCGCGACCCTAATCGATCTACTGCTGCGTCGACGATCTCGCCGACGCTAAGCCCTCGGTGAACTTGCTTTGGCAACCACAAGCGGCTGCTGTGTTGGTATATCCCATAAGCGGTATCCTCGCCGCTCAGAATGGATCCCACGGAAGAATTAGGCGGGAACCAGCGACCCGCCGAGCGCCGGAGCCGGGATCATGAATTCCGCGCTCAACGGCTCTTCTTCTTTGACGTCGGCAAGCGGCAGCAACTGGCACGACCGACCATCGAAACGGAAGATAATCACCTCCTCGCCGGTTCGAGCTTCCTGGAAAAGCTCACCAAGATGTTCTTGAGCATAAGCTAAAGCGTAAGTGGCCATGGCTTCGATCCCCCCACGCCTCAAGTCTAACGATGGTGGTTAGTCGTCGGCCCTCGCGTCACCTCAGTAACTTTTCTTAACTTAAGCGATTGGCCTTCTCCCGTGCTTAACAAAGAATAGCGTGCCGGAGCCTGTCACATTCGCGATGTCGGGCCTGGGGCTTGTTGCGTTGTTAGGTTTACGCCGGATCAGGACATAGAAAGGCCTGAGGCTAAGGCCGTGAGCATGTGATCTGAAGGCATTCCTGCTGCAGCACGCGACGCACCTCAATCGCACTAATACGCCCGTGCAACTGAATGACCGGGTGCATTCCCGCATTCGCCGGCCCTGATCGCTCCAATTGCACAAACTCTACTCGAATCCTCCAACGCGGATTTAGCGGTACAAATCCGACACGTGGCTAACCAGTTGGCCGATACCCGCGAAAAGCCCGCACCTGTTCACCAGCGATTCAACCGTTATTTTGCCCGAGATATTAGCAATGATTACGTGATTGCGTGCGTCCCGTGTGTAATTGCCGCTCCAGCCCGAAGTGCTGCTGCGATCGTCACCACCTCGGCGATCTCCTGATCCGAAGCGTCTGCCTCTCGCGCCCTCTTTGCGTGGATCTCAATGCAGTAAGGGCATTGCGTCGTGAAGGCGACCGCGAGCGCGATTAGCTCCTTGTATTTACTCGGAATCGCTCCAGGAGCCATAGCGGCTTTGTCGAAAGCCCAAAAAGCCTTCATCGCCTCGGGCGCATTGGCTTCGAGGGTCTTTAGCTTACTAAGATTTTTCAGATCGTACATTAGGGTCCTTCTCCTTTGACGACGCAGCAGGCCTTTCCATGATTCGCTATTTGCTCATCCTGAATCGGGTCATCGGTCATGCCGATTGTATTGGAGCTCTACCGGTCCGGAGACAGTAATTCATCCTTGAGCCATCTGCATTTTCTAATGGCCGTTCGATTGATCGGGCTACGACGCAACCGGCTCCAATTCTGGTTGGGGAACGAGAGGCCCGTTTTTGGCCAATCTCCACATAGCCGAGACGTCCAGTTGGCGTTTCGGGCACAAAAAGCGGCTAAAATCACAGCAATGCGGCAGACCTGCCTCGATGTCATTCAGCTCTTCGACATCGACCTGAGCAAGCGACGATCTCTTCCGGATCTCACCAACGTTTTCCGACAGGATTCCGAAAGCGAAATCTATCTGCGGTTCAAAGAGAGCTTTGATTGGCTTTTTGACCCGCAGGAGGACCCGGCTGTTAAGAACAACCCGATCTCGATCCCACGCTGCATTACCTGTCCCAGGAAGTGAACTGTCCGTATTCGTTGCCGAGATTTGACCGATTCAGCTTAGCACCTGATGGCACTTTGAACACAGATCGCGGTGGCGTGATAACGATCTCACGAGAGTTGCGTGTAGGAGTGCTGAGCACATGGACACGGTACACGCCTCCTTTCGAGGCACTAAAGGTAAAGCGCGAGCTGGATACCAACATACCAAAACACTACAAGGAACAGCTTTCAAAACTTTTCCCAAACATTATGGAAGCGGAACTCATGTTCCCGTTAATCAGTGTTAGGTACGACTGCGCGAATATTGACGACGTTCTCTCGGAAGACGCGTTGTTACTCGGGAAATTATTCTCTGGAGGTCTTGATCATGAAACGGATCGAACCCTACGGTCATACTTGGCAGATAACTTAAGCATCCGCAAGTATGAAGCTCTTTTTGTTAGATCGAGCGATGCTCTTGCCGTTTATTCCTCCGGTGTGGAGGACAGTTCAGAACAGGATATCCGCCTGTACGAGTGCACTATGATGCGGGCAGTTCAAATCTGTGAAGTTTGCCTCCTGGCCCGCAGAATGGTGCGGACTTTTAGATGGCAGGCCGATCAGGACGCCAAGAAGGTTCGGATCTTCCCACGGCCTTTCTTGGTGGAGAAGAGACGTGGCGAGCTTTTGAGTCTGGAGATCGACATGGTGAAGTCGCTACCGTTCCGCTCGCCTGAAGCTCCGCCTTTGATCAGAAAGGCACAACAGAATTTCAATATTCCACAACTCCTGGAGGACGCCAAGGACAGTTACAACTTCTTGGAGACTCGTTACCAAAACACCAAGACGACCGCGCTCGCAATTCTCGCCATCATCACTTACATATTCGACAAAATGCATATTTGGGAGTGGCTGAGCCCTTTCCATTCTCCGAGATAGAGCAAACGCCAATCATTGCTGCAGTGCAGTCCTATGGAACTCCTTGCGAGGAGTCCCGAAGCCCGTTTCGGGACAGACAGGCCGGATTACTGTGAGAACGGCTATTCACGCAGTATTAGCAAACCTACCGAAATGCGGCCGCCTGCCATCAACCGCCGAAAGAGGATACGGGGGAATGGTGCGTGATGGGGAATCCTCCGTGCTGTAGTCTCGAAAGAGGTTAAAGGCGCAATGTTCGAGACTTACATCGAGCGGCAGAAGCGGTTGCGGGGCGAAAAGCGGGAAGTTTTTTTGTATGACCCCATACCCGCCGCGCTGAGAGTGCAAATCATTCGCATCTGGCGCGACGCGATAGGTGAGCCCTTTGTTGCGGGCGCGCGGACCATAGCCTATGACGCCTATAAAGAGATTCACGAAAGAATCGCTGACGAATTTGGCAGGGACAGCTTGCTTGGTCCCCAGCTTGATCACTATAGTTCGCTGACGGGGTATTTCGAGATGGTTGCCAAAACCGAAGAGTGCCTGACAATCATCGAGTTCGCATTCAACGTAATCCCGACGCTTCAGATGGTTCCTGACTGGTTTGGTGCCTACGACGGGACAGCCATCTCGCCGGAGGAAGCAAACGAGACGCTGAATGCAAGATTCTTACAGCACGGAATGGGCTATCAACTGGTTGGAAAAAATCCCTGCCTTCTGGTTAGAAAGGACAATGAACTTCTGCATACTGAAGCCGTGGTGCCTGCGCTCAGCCTGCTTCATGATCAAGCCTTCAAGGGGGCCGACGACGAATATCGAAGCGCGCACGATCACTACAGGCATGGCCGATACGACGAATGCCTCACCGACTGCCTGAAAGCATTCGAAAGCACCATGAAGACGATAATCGGCCGCCGCAAATGGGATCTGCCTGAAAAGCAAACCGCTTCTGCGCTGATCAAAGAGTGTCTGAGCAAGGGCCTTCTCGGAGCTTTCATGGAACAGCACCTCTCCAACTTTCAGGCCGCCCTTTCAAGTGGCGTTCCGACAGTCCGCAATAACCTGGGCGCGCACGGTCAGGGCGAGGAGATACGCGAAGTGCCGCGATTCTACGCCGAATACATGATCCACGAAACGGCTGTGAATATCGTGCTGCTAGTCGAGGCGTTCAAAGCGTTGCAGCCGCTGAAGTAGCCCTACCTGATCCCGCCGCGCGCGCCAGTGGCGTGGATGTATCGTTCTGGCGCAAGTATGAGTATTTCCGCCGCACTTTCTCGGGCCGTATCCCCGCAAGTACCTTCCGATATTAGCGAATATCGTGCCTGCATGGGGCGTGACGGGCTGAACGTCGTCGTGCTCGTGCCGATCGCGTTTCAATCCTTATCGCGAAGGCGCAGGAGTGGCTGGGGCATGTGAATATCTCCACGACGCGGCTTTACGACCGGCGCGTCAGCAAGCCCGAGGACAGTCCCACTGTTGCCGTGAAGTATTGAGGCTCAGTTGGGACATGACGCGTTCGCAGCTGATGATAAACGAGGACGAGAATTTAGCTGGGCCAAGAATGTGGTGATCCTGGAGCGGCGCGGAAGGCCTCGAATTCATCGGCGGGGTGCATATCGTCGCGCATGACGTTTTCAACGAGGCTGATTTCGCTGGCGTCGATATCGTCGTCCGCGATTTTGCAGGGCACGGGATGAGTGGGCCTGATATCGCTCGCCTTCGCAAGCTGAAGCAAGGCCTTGAGGCGCTGGCTTCCCGCGACAACGGCGAATTGTTTGCCCTCCTTCTTCACGATGAGATTTTGCTGGAGGCCGTGCGCCCGGATGCTTGCGGCCAGTTTGTCGATGAAGCCCTTGTTCTGGGTCTTGCGGACGTTGCCCGCGAATTGGGCGAGCTTGTTGAGAGGGATGTTTGAAATGTCGGTCATGGGTGGTTCTCCTTTAGGAGTTGGGGGTAAAAGTTGCTGGAAGGGTAGTTGTTACGCGCAGCGGTAAATCAGCCGCTTTCCGTCTATCGTGGCTTCGCTGTAGTCCATGCCCAGATCGCGGGCCATGGCGTCATAGTCGAGGTAGTTTTCCGCGGGAGCACGCGCGGGACATCTCGGTCAAGCGATACGTCCCGGCCTGAGGGCGGGGCAGGGAAGCGGCGCCGCGGTCAGCTCGCCATTCATAAAAAATAGGACAAAGGGCCAAGTTCTGAAAAGGACTTCGCGATGAGCTGCGGTGTTCAACATTTGCGGATTCACCGCCGTGGTGTAAAGTGGTGAAGACTGGAGAGAAAGGCGACACTATGAAGCGGAAAAAGGCAGAGGTAGAGAAGACCCAGGGCACATCTTTGGTGCGTGCGTCGATCAGCTTTCCGCCCGATGTTTACGAAACACTCGAACAGATCGCTAAACAAAAGAAAGTGTCCTTGGCCTGGGTCGTGCGTGACGCGGCCGAGAAGTACATCACAAACAAGCGGCCCGTGTTGGCGAAGGAGCAACAGCCGTCGTGATCTCATGCTAACCTCCGAAACGAAACGCCGTATCGATGCCTGCCGGGATGTCCTCGTCGGCAAGCTCCCGCTTCCCACCGACCAGGTCGAACTTATTACGCTCGCGCTCATCTACAAGTTCATGGACGACCTCGACGAGCAGTCCGTAAAGCTCGGCGGCAAACGCAGCTTTTTCACCGGAGAGCTGGTGAAATACCGCTGGCGCAATCTCCTCCCGCAGACCGTCTCCGGCGATGAACGCGTCACGCTCTTTTCCGAAGGTGTCGAGGCTCTCGGCAATCCGAAGAAAGCCGCGCACCTGCCCGGCTTGTTTCGGGACATCTTTCGCAACGCTTTCCTGAAATTTCGCGATGGACGCATCCTCACGATGTTCCTCACGGAATTGAACGGCTTCAAATACTCTCACAGTGAGGAACTCGGCAACGCTTTCGAATACCTCCTCCAGTGCATGGGCATTCAAGGCGAGAACGGCCAGTTCCGCACCCCACGCCACATCATTGATTTCATGGTTGCCTGCCTCGACCCGCAACCGGGCGACAAAATCCTCGACCCCGCGTGTGGCACGGGCGGCTTTCTTGTCTCCGCCTACAGGCATATCCTGGCAAAAAACACGTCGCCCGGCTCCACGATGCCCGGCGACCAGCTCAAACACGGCCAGCGCCAGAAGGTATATGCCAACCTCGCTGGTTATGACGTTACCGACCTCATGGTGAAGCTGAGCAAGGTGAACCTCTTCCTCCACGGATTTCCCGACCCGGCCATCCACATCTACGACACTCTGAGCAACGACGCCCGCTGGAACGAGAAGGCAGACCTCATCCTCGCCAACCCGCCATTCATGACTCCGAAAGGTGGCGTCACCCCGCACACCAAGTTCCGCGTCGCCGCTAAGAAGGCCGAGGTGCTCTTCACAGACTACATCGCCGAGCATCTCACGCCCGGGGGCCGTGGCGGAGTTATCGTGCCGAATGGCATCGTGGCCACCACGCAGAACGCCTACGTAAAATTGCGCAGGTTCCTCGTCGAGGATTCGCTTGTCGCTGTTGTCTCGCTTCCACCGGGCGTGTTCAAGCCATACTCCGGCGTTAAGACCAGCATCCTCTTTCTCGACAAGAAACTCGCACGGCAGACCAAAGAAATACTCTTCCTAAAAATCACCGCCGACGGCTTCGACCTCGGCGACAAACGTGATTCCATCGAAGCGAATGACCTGCCGGAGGCGGAGCGGGTGGTGAAAGCGTGGTTTGGCAGAAAGCTCAATGAATCAATGAAAAGCGCCGTGGCGTGGAAGGCAGTCGAGAAAAAGACACTACTGGAACACCGCACCTGCAATCTTCAATCCGACCCCTATCTAGGCGGAGTTGCGCTCAGCGATGAAATCGAATCCAAGCCACTTGGAGAGTTGCTTCAATTTATTAGAAACGGCTCGAATGTCGAACAGATTGACGAGCCAAGAAAATATCGAGTCTCGCGCATCCTAAGCATCGCTGATGGAGTATTCGATTTGTCGAAAACGAAGTGGACCAACGACGAAGTAGCCAAAGATCGCTTTCTCCAAGTTGGCGATATTCTGTTGAGCCACATCAACAGCATGGCGCATCTCGCCAAGACCGCGATATTCACAGGGTCTGATGTTCCTGTCGTTCACGGTGTTAACCTGCTTTGCCTTCGGCCTCGCACAGACATCGTGCTTCCCGAATTTCTGATTCGTGTACTCAAACATCCTGCGTTTATCGCTGAGGCGAAGCTATTCGCAAAACCCGCAGTGAATCAGGCAAGCGTTGCGAGCGGCGACTTGAGGCAAATCGAAATCCCGCTGCCGCCGCTAGAGGAACAGCGCCGGATTGTGGCAGAGATCGAAGAGTATCAGAAGGTCCTTGACGGAGCCGCGCAGATTCTCGGGAGCTACAAGCCGCGCGTTGAAGTATCTCCCGATTGGCCCACGGTTGAAGTTGCCGAAATCGCAGAGTTCAAGAATGGCGTCAACTACTCGAAGGAGAACGAGGGCACAGGAATCAAGGTTCTTGGTGTCCGCCATTTCCAAAGCAACGTTGTCGCACCCCTCGACGATTTGGACGAAATCAATCCCGATGGCGTTCTGAGCGAAGGCCACGTACTTAAAGGCGGTGATTTGATTTTTGTCCGGTCGAACGGGAGCAAGGAACTGGTCGGACGTTGCTTGCTTGTTTCAACCGGAACGGCCTCCGGCTCACACACTCCGCTTTCACCATTCGGATGCGCCTCGACCAGAAGCGTTGTGATCCGAAATTCTACGCGTATCTCTTCCGGTTGCCGGAGTTCCGCGCACAGATGATGGGTGGTGGTGCGAACATCAATAACATTAGCCAAGACATTCTCAAGGCCATCGAAATCCCCCTGCCGTCGTTGGAGGATCAGCATCGGATCGTGGCGGAGTTGGACGCTGAGGCGGCGAAAATGGAGTCGGTGCAGTCGCTGCTCCCCCGCTTCGAGGGTAAAATCCAACGCGTCCTCGACCGTGTGTGGGGCAACAACGAAGCGGAGTAATCACCCATGCCCTCGGAAGCACAAGCCCGCATCACTATCAACAAGCTGCTGGAAGAAGCGGGCTGGCGGTTCCTGCCCGACGCTGAAGGTCGGCGCGAGAATATCATCTGCGAACATCGCGTTGCGAAGGGCGCATTTTCCCAGACCCAGGAATTGGGCAAAGATTTCGAGCGCGCCCCGCAGGGTTTTGTTGACTATTTGCTGCTGAATACCGACCAGCGACCCGTGGCGGTCTTGGAGGCAAAGCGCGAGGGCATCGACCCACTCACCGCCAAGGAGCAGGCACGCAAATACGCGGAAGGACTGGGCGTCAGCCACATATTTCTTAGCAACGGGCTGGTTCATTATTACTGGAATTTGCGCCAAGGTAATCCGGTGAAGGTTTCGCGTTTTCTGCCGCTGGAACAACTCGGCAAAGCAGCGGAATGGCGTCCCGATTCCACGCGTCTTGCCGCAGTGACGCTGGACGAGAATTACATCGCGATTTCGCAGGATTCAGCGTGGCTTTCGTATCCACCCGTGGACCGCGCGGCGGCGATGGTAAACAAGAAAATCCGGCTCCTCCGCGATTACCAGGTGGAGGCCATGCGTGCGCTGCAAACAGCCGCTTCGCCTTCACAGCACCGATTTCTCTTCGAGATGGCCACTGGCACAGGTAAGACGCTCTTGAGCGCGGCCATTGCGAAGTTGTATCTCCGCACAGAGAATGCGACGCGCATTCTGTTTCTCGTGGACCGGCTGGAACTAGAGAATCAGGCGTGGAAGAATTTCAACGCCTACCTGGCCAACGACGGAATCAACACGGTCATCTATAAACAGAAGCGCCGGGATTGGATGCAGGCGCAGGTGGTGGTTACGACGATTCAAAGCCTCGCTACGCGCAACCGTTTCCTGCATGAGTTTGCTCCAACGGATTTTCAACTGATTATCAGCGATGAAGCGCACCGCACCATCAGTGGCAATAACCGGGCCATCTTCGAATATTTCGTTGGCGCAAAACTCGGCCTTACCGCCACGCCGCGCGATTATCTGAAGGGCTTGAAGGATAGCGACCGACAGAGCGATCCGCGCGAGTACGAACGGCGACTTTTGCTCGATACCTATCGCACGTTTGGGAGCGACGACGGCAAGCCGACGTACCGTTACACGCTGCTCAACGCCGTTCAGCACGTCCCGCCTTATCTCTGCAATCCCGTCACGCTCGATGCCCGCACTGATATCACCACGCAGATGCTTTCGGATGAGGGTTACGCGGTGTCCGTACCAGCCAACGAAGACGGGCAGGAGCAGGAATTGGTGTTCGGGAAGCGCGACTACGAGCGGAAGTTTTTCTCGGATGAAACGAACCTGAGCTTCGTCCGTTGCTTCGTCGACAACGCCAAATGCGACCCGCTCACGGGCGAGGTAGGAAAGACCATCATGTTCGCGGTCAGCCGCAAGCACGCGATCAAGCTTGTGACGTCGCTCAACGAGGAAGCGACGCGACGCTGGCCAGAGGAACATGCCGCTGGCTCGTCGTTTGCCGTGCAGGTCACGTCGGACATTCCCGGCGCGCAGCAGATGACGATTGATTTCGCCAACAACAACCTCAACGGCAAATCGAAGTGGCGGGCGGATGAATTTCGCGATTACGACACGAGCCGCACGCGCGTTTGTGTAACGGTCGGCATGATGACCACCGGCTACGACTGTGAAGACGTTCTGAATGTGGTGCTGGCGCGACCCATTTTTTCAGCCACCGACTTCATCCAGATTAAGGGGCGCGGCACACGGCTGTATGACTTTAAACACGGTGAGGGAACAAGCCTGCGCACGGCCAAGAAGGACGGGTTCGCGCTCTTCGACTTCTTCGCAAACTGCGAATACTTCGAGGAGGATTTCGACTACGACCGAAAGCTTTCGGTGCCCAAAGGGCCGCCGGAAGAAGGCGGCGAGGGCGGTGGTGATGGCGGCATTCGCATTGAAGATTTCACCAACACGTCGGCTGATCCGATGGCCAGTGTCGTTCGCGATGAAATTGGCCTTTTCGGAATGAGGATTGATCGTGAAATGTATCGCGAACGGTTTGCGCAACAGGCCAGCGAAGCCGTAGCTACGGATACTGTTTTGCGGGAGGCATTCGACGCGGAGGACTGGCCCGCAGTTGAAGAACGCGTGCGCCGTCTGCTTTTCGAGAAGCCGGAGGAGTATTGGAATCTGCCGAAGCTCCAGGAAGTTTACAAAACCGACCGCCTGCCAAGCCTACGCGAGATTCTTGCTCGCGTGTTTGGGCTGACTGCGAACATCTCAACGCGCGGCCAGCTCGCTGACGAGGCGTTTGAACGGTTCGTCGCCACACAGGAGACGAATGCTACTCACAACCGGGAACTGCGCATGGTTTTTGACGCTTTCCTGCTGGATACACAAAGTCGGATGCTGCTGGAGGAAGGCAGGTTTGCTGAACTGCGCGCTCGTGACGCAAGCCTCTTCGGCTCCCTATCGCTCCTGCCGGTGCAAGAACGGGAAGCTTTGATCGGGTATCTGCAATCGCAAATACCTCTCAAAGAATTCAAGGAGGCCGCATAGAATGGTGTTAAATCGCAATCCGCTCGACTTCATCGAGCGAAATCTCATCCTGGCGCCGATCGTAAAGCTTTGTCGTCCGCGGGGGGGACTTCGTGGTTGGCGGTGTTCGTTTTTTGGCTTCTTTTTAAACACGATAAAATACATTGGGACGGAACCGATCTCTTCGACCAGCAATGAATTCGTACTAAACGGCATACCAGTCTCACGCTCAGATGCGCAAGGGCGAGCAGTAAATCGGTTGGAGCAAGCTTCCTCATACTTGATCGTGTTTCGAAGTATTGGCCGCATTCGAAGAAGCGGACGGGACGCATTCGATGTGGTCTCTGCGGGCGCAAGCCTACAGGAAGCACATGCGGCATACACGTAGCCGCGGCCCATCAGCTGGGCGAGTTGGCATCGTTCCGCGAGCCGCGTTTGAGCGATTTGGGGTCGCTGAGAGAATCGGGATTCGTTTAACGGAAGGATAAGCCCCCGCTAAACGCCCTTAGGTCCGCGAATTCATCCTCTCCGGCAGCCAGCCCTTTCTTTTACTTGCTTTCGAACGTGCTCAGAGCTGAGGTCCTAATGGCTTCCGATATTGCCAAATATCAGGACCTAAAATCATGAATGATCTTGTCGTAATAACCGACCGAGCGGCTGAATGGCGCACGCTGAAGGCGCTGGTTCTTGACAGCGTCTCTTCTCCAATCACCAAGCGAGTGTACAACCTAGGGCTCGACGAGTTCATCGCCTGGTACATGCAGGAGCCGCGAATTGGCTTTACGAAAGCCGTCGTGAGCGCCTGGCGCACCGCTCTCGAGCTGCGCGGTCTTGGACCCATATCGATCAACGTTCGCATCACCGCGGTTCGCAAACTTGCAGTAGAGGCCGCAGACAACGGCATGCTTGCGCCGGAGTTGGCTTCCGGCATTGCGCGAATCAAGGGCGTCAGGTCGCAAGGCGTCCGGGTTGGCAACTGGCTGTCGCTCGGGCAAGCACAGGCTCTCCTGAACACACCCGACGTTCGCACTTTAAAAGGCCTCCGCGACCGGGCCATGTTCGCCACTCTGCTGGGTTGCGGTTTGCGCCGGTCGGAAGTGGCCGCGATGACGGTGAAGCACGTTCAGCAACGCGACAACCGCTGGTGCATCGTCGATTTGGTCGGGAAACATGGCCGCGTGCGGACCATCCCGATGCCTACATGGGTGAAGAGCGCGATCGATCCTTGGACGTCCGCTGCAGGAATCACAGAGGGACATCTCTTCAGGCCCGTCAATCGGGGAGATCGGGTTAGCGCGCAGCGGCTGAGCGAAAAGGTCATCTGGCAGATGCTGAGAGGCTATGTGTCGGCTGCCGGCCTTCCGAACATCGCACCGCACGATCTACGGCGCACGACGGCCAAGCTCTGCCGCGCAGCGGGTGGAGAACTGGAACAGATTCAACTGCTGCTCGGTCATTCGTCCGTGCAGACGACCGAACGGTATCTGGGCACGAAGCAGAATCTGGTCCATGCGCCGAACGACGCAATCAAGCTGGCGGTGTAGTAAAACCCTCCGAATCATTGAACCCAGACGGCTACGGGCGAGTCGATTGATTTTCACAGAAGAGATTGGTCCCGATCAGGAATGTGTGACGGACCACTCAGCCGCGTTCGCAACACATCCTCCTCCTGAAGTTGCGTGCCGTTGGACGCCTAAAGTCAGCGAAGACCTCGGACACCAGAATCAGCCGGACGGTCGTCACGGCCTAACGAAAGAATCAGTAGGCGGCGTATAAACTAGGTTTTCAGGGTGGAACCCGCCGACTCTAATCTTGTAGCTGTTTTGGCAGAAAAGCCGTCGGTGGCGCGTGACATTGCACGGGTCCTCGGGGCAAGCAAGCAAGGGGACGGATTTCTGCAAGGCAGCGGATACGTTGTGACGTGGGCGATCGGTCACCTGGTGGCGCTGGCGCAGCCCGGCGAAATGAATCCAGCGTGGCGTCGTTGGTCGAGCGATTCGCTTCCGATCCTGCCGGAGCGCTGGCCGCTTGTCGTGTGTGAGAAGACGCGAGAGCAATTCGAAGTCGTTCAGAAGATATTGAATTCGCGGCGCGTGTCGCGGGTGATCTGCGCGACGGATGCGGGTCGCGAAGGGGAACTAATTTTCCGCTATATCTATGAAGCGGCGGATTGCGAGAAGCCGATTGAGCGGCTTTGGATCTCTTCGTTAACTCCGGAGGCGATCCGCAAAGGATTCGAGACGCTCCGGCCGGGAAGTGAATATGTGCCGCTTGCCGACGCGGCGTGTGGACGCAGCCGTGCCGACTGGCTGGTGGGCATGAATCTTTCCCGCGCTTACTCGATCGCTTACCACGAGGAGTTGTCCGTGGGGCGGGTCCAGACACCGACGCTGGCGATGGTGGTGGAACGGGAGCTGGCGGTCCGGAATTTCGTTCCGGAGAGCTATATCGAGGTCATGGCTACATTTCACCCGGAAGGCCATGCTCCAGAGATAACGTACCAGGGCACTTGGTTCCGAACGCAGCCGGAGAAGCGGATGGCGGAAGGCGAGCATACGCCAGCCACGCGGCTGGACGCAGATGGCGTCGAGGCGCAGAGGATCATCGAACGAGCGCGCGCCGGCACTGCAGCTATTGAGTCACTCGAATCCGAAAATCAGCGTACTCTTCCGCCTCTGCTCTACGACCTGACGGAGCTACAGCGGCATGCCAACCGGTTGTTAGGCTTTACAGCACAGAAGACACTGGACCTTGCCCAGGCGCTATATGAACGGCACAAGCTGATTAGCTATCCACGCACCGACAGCCGTCACTTATCGCAGGACATTGCGAAGACATTGTCCCGAATAGTGGACTCAATCGAGGGACGCTATCGAAAGCACCTGGCCACAGGCACGGGCGAACGGCCGCTCGGTAGAAGATTTGTGGATGATGCGAAGGTCAGCGATCATCACGCCATCATTCCGACGACGAGTGCTCCTCCGAAAAATGGACTTTCAGGTGATGAAGAGAAAATTTATGACCTGATCTGCCGGCGTCTGCTGAGCGCATGGCACGACGATTTCATTGTGGCTGTTACTACGGTTATAACGGGCATCAAGAACGGTGAAGCCCTGGACCGGTACCGCACATCCGGCAGCGTGATTCAGAAGATAGGATGGAAGGCGCTGGATTATGGAGTGGACAGCAAAAGGAACATTCGAGCAAACGCGGATGGGGATGTCCCCGAACAAGCGCTGCCGTCCGGATTAGCAGTTGGGCAAAGACAGGATGTGCATGATATCCGGGCGCTGAGGAGAAAAACGCGTGCTCCAAAGCGCTTCACGGAAGCGACACTTCTCACTGCGATGGAGACGGCCGGAAAAACGCTGGACGAAAAAGAGCTCTCGGACGCGATGAAGGACTCGGGGCTGGGGACGCCGGCGACCCGCGCCAGCATCATTGAAGTGCTTCTGAAGAGAGGGTACATCGAGCGGAACGGGAGAAATCTTGCGGCAACCGAAAAGGGGATCCGGTTGATAGATGTGGTCCACCCCGAGGTGAAGAGTCCTGCGATGACGGGTCAGTGGGAAGCCCATCTTCAGCGGATTCAGCGCGGCACTGCGCAGTTGAAGCCGTTCCTGGCTGGCATTGAAGAGTATGTGCGCGAGGTGGTGGGCAAGGCCGAGCAGAGCGTTACTGCACAGACGACGCGAGCCGTCGACAGCCAGGCCAGACCGGAAGCCCCGGTGGCGCCGCTTGCTTCGGCATCATTGAAAGCGGAAGAGGGGCTCTCACTCGTGCAACTGCTGCAGAAAGCCTTCTCTTTCTCGTCATTTCGACCCAATCAGGAAGAGGTTTGCCGTGCGGCTGTGGACGGGCGGGATGTTCTACTCGTTATGCCGACTGGCTCCGGGAAATCACTTTGCTATCAGCTACCGGGACTGGCACGCCGGGGCACCACGCTCGTCATCAGTCCGTTGATCGCGCTCATGGAAGATCAGGTGGCGCGCTTAAAGGAACGCGGATTTGCGGTGGAGTGTATTCACTCGGGACGAGACCGCGGCGCCTCGCGCCAAGCTTGCCTCGCCTATTTGGCGGGCTGTGTGCAATTTCTGTTCATTGCGCCCGAGCGTTTGCGGGTCGCAGGTTTTGCGGAGATGCTCGCCAGGCGAAAACCTACGCTGATTGCGATCGATGAAGCCCATTGCATATCTCAATGGGGGCACGATTTCCGGCCGGATTACCGGATGTTGGGGCAGTACCTGCCTCTGCTCCGTCCAGCACCGGTGATTGCACTCACGGCTACGGCCACACCAGTCGTCCAAAAAGACATCTGCGAGCAACTGAAATTAGAGCAGGTTGCCCAATTTGTTCATGGTTTCCGGCGAGACAATATCGCGATCGAAGTGGTAGAAGCTCGACCCTCCGAGCGGCTTCCGCGAATCGCGGAAGTCTTAGCCGATCCAACGCGTCGTCCGGCGATTGTGTACACGCCGACTCGCAGACAAGCCGAAGAGGTGGCGCGCGAGCTGATGAGGACCTTTGCGGCTTCTGCTTATCATGCCGGTCTCGACGCGGAACGTCGCCGGAAGGTGCAAGAGGAATTTCTTGCCAACAAGATCGAAGTGATGATTGCGACGATCGCATTCGGCATGGGGATTGATAAGTCCAATGTGCGGACTGTCATTCATACGGCACTCCCCGGCAGCCTGGAGGGTTATTACCAGGAAATCGGGCGGGCGGGCCGCGACGGTTTACCGAGCCGAGCTTTGCTGATGCAATCCTATGCGGATCGTCACACTCATGATTTTTTCCTGCAACGCGATTATCCCGAGGTAGGCGTGCTTGATCGCATCTTCGCTGTTTTATCGGAGAAGCCCGTCAAGAAGGTCAACTTGCAAAAGCAGCTGAAGATCGACCCGGAGGTGTTCGATAAAGCGCTCGAAAAGCTTTGGACCCATGCCGGAGCTGGCGTGGATTATGAAGAGAAAATCACGCGCGGCGAGGACCGCTGGCGATCGGCGTACCTGGCGCAAGCCGAGCAGCGATCGGCGCAAATTGAGCAGGTGATCCGTTTTTCCTCGAGCAATACGTGCCGGATGTTCACGTTGGTTCGCCATTTTGGGGATGTGGCAGATAAACGGAGTGCTTGTGGTCTGTGTGATTTTTGCGCTCCGGCGGCATGCATTGCGCAACGCTACCGGACGGCCACCGACCAGGAGAGGATCATCTTGTTCCATGTTCTAACCGCTCTGCGTTCGAGAGGCTCCCAGTCGACCGGGAAGCTTTACTCGAGTTTGTTTCCCGCCGCAGAGATGAGCCGCGACAGTTTTGAGGATATTCTGGGGGCTATGGCGCGAGCCGGACTGCTTTTGCACGCAGACGAAGTATTTGAAAAAGAGGGCAAACGGATTCCCTATCGAACTGTGCGACTCACTCAGCAAGGCCGGCAGGTCACCCAAAACTCTCCCATTCCCTTCGTGATGAAGGACAGCTCTCCGCCAGTACGAAAGATCCGTGGTAAAAACGGAAGGCCAAGAACCCGGCACACCTTCGGGCGGAGCGAACGACGACGCGGGTCAGAAGCGCACGAAACTCGACCGGCCCGACGGCTACGACCGGGGATACGCCAATTCTCGAAGCGGAGCTCCGAACGTGGCGCCTCCAGGAAGCAAGACGTCGCAGTGTTCCCGCTTTCCGTATCTTCAACGATCAAGTTCTCAAAAGTATCGTTAGCGACCTTCCTCGGAACAACAATCAACTCTTGGCGATTTCCGGCGTTGGTTCAAGTCTTGTCAAACAGTATGGGAGCCAGATTTACAACGTGGTCAAGCAATATACAGGTTGAATGCGCCGCTCACCACCCTACGCTGCCCAGTTCTCACTAGCAAAATCCCTCCTCCGAGCCCTCGCGACATGAAGCTTCCCCTTCCCACCAAGCACGCCCGGGCCGGAAAAGTCGCCTAGCCTGCGATGACACATCGCGGAGTGCCTTAGAGTTGACATGTATCCATAAACGCCCGATGAATGATCCGTTGTAGGAGTAAAGCCATTCGGCTACTACGAAAGCGAGGAGCGCATCCATTTTGAAACGGTGTTATTCCGAAATATCGGAAGGATTCACGCGAGTCGTACCTGCTGCCCGTCGCTAACTAAAGCTGTACGTGGCAAAATGGCTTCGGCGCTCTTCTCTGACCAACAATTCCACAGTGTCGTGTTTGTTTGGTAAATTGAATCAAAGAGAGGCCCTTGTACCCGTGGATAGGGAGGCTCGGGCCAGATCGAGCATACCGAATCCATGCCAGCTTCTCTTGCGAGTACAGCTGGATTCCTATGCCGGATCACTACAGCCCAAAGCTGTTTCTGCAGCAGATACCAAACGAACTGCTGCGAGAATTCTTCAAGCGCCGTGGAGAGCTCACTGATCTCGACTGGGACGCCTTAGCTCAAGCCGACGTCGATCCCATTCTTAATGCGTGGCACAGCCTGCCCTTGCCGCAGCAAGCCGATATTGAGCGCTGGTTCCGGGCTATTTCTGCCCTTGCTACCAAAGAAGGATTGCGGACCGTAATTGATGAGTGCCAGTTTCACCGACTTGAGTTGCCAGAGTCGTTTCACCGACTTCAAGGAATCCACGAGAAGGTTTTCTGGGTCTACCTAGTGAAGGACAGAGTGATCGTGTCTGCAGGCCGACTGAACGGCGCGGATCATCTGCACGCTCGCTATTGGAGGCGCCGGAACGATCTCCCCGCGAAGCAACCGGACATCAGCCACCCGACGCGAAGGCTGTTGGAGGAGGCGATTTCCGATTACTACAAAAAGCACCAGAATCGAGGAACATACTGCACAGTCCAGGTGTATCTGCGACGGAAGAAGATTCACTATTTCTTCGCGTATCCGTCCGACTATGCGGACACAGCCGTGGTGTACAACGACAGGGGCTTACTGGAAAGGCAGTGCCAACAAGCCGCATTCGAGGTAATCTTCGCTTACAACGAGACTACGGGGTTCCTGGACGACTTCGTGCAAGGCGACAAGAATCTGAGACGGGATCTGGAGGCGATCTTCTGCCGCTTGGTGCTGAAGGAGGAACTGCCGGAGGAAGATCCCAAGCGCCCTCCATATCTACTCGACGCCTTGCGAAAGCCGGATTTCGACTTCCCCACGAGTCCGGAGGACAAAATACAGGAGACGCGGGTAAAGTCCTTGCGGCTGTCAATCGTCGGCCCAGGCTTCGGTCGCATCATTTTTGAAAGCGATTCATGGCGAAAACGGGGTGACATCCATGACCTTATCAAGAAGTATCTGAACCAGGAGCAGGCGGCTGCAGTGACCATGAGTGTTACTCAGGCCGAAATGCAGGTCACGTTCGCAACAGTCGATGGCCCAGATCCGGTGACCTTTCGAATCTCGCACCCAGACAGATGCAGTCTGAAGGATGACCCCCAGCACCTCACGATCAAGGAGTACTTACGTCGCTGGGGAATCGCCACTGAGTCGTAACAGTGACTGAATTTTGGGCTCGCGCCGATCTCGAGGACGCGGCGTTTCGTAGCGACGAACTCCGAACGCTTGGGCTGGTAGCGGATGGTCGGCTCGCGTATTCTGGAGTGTTCCGGAAAGCCGAAAACCTCAGCGAGGTTGAGTGCGATGCCTGCGGCGATCGTCACATTGAGCACGTACACGCCATCATTGAGCCACCCGGCAGCAGGGCACGACTGTACATCGTATGCAAGGAATCCGGGCGCGTTTTGGTCGACCCAGAGCGCGTTGAAGTTCAACGTATCGATTTCGATGGTCTGGCAAGAACCATTTCGAATCTGCTCGGGCTAAGCACTCCGCGCGTCATCGTTGAAAGCCGCCTATGGCTCCTCGGCGGCAGGAAACTCGGCGATCGGATGAGGGACATCTTCTTCGCGCGCGGTACTACCTGGCCCGATGGGCTATCCCTTGCGGGTCAGGCTCGGCTGATAACGTCCCCGTGTCCGGTGATTCTGGTTCCGAACCTCCTCCCGGAAAAATTGGCATGGAAGGAACACGGGCAAATCATTTTATCGATGTCGGAGTTTGACTGGTTCGGAGATGACTCGCACGAATTGTCTCGCAAGGTCACGGCCGTCATCGCGGAACACGACCGGCGCCCTATCGTCGCGGAAGAATCGTGGTTCCACAAGGACGGCGAGACATGGGCGCTGTCATTCAATGGAAACGCCATCCATATCCGGGACATGCTTGGCCTGGGCTACATCGCCGAGTTGTTGCGGAAGCCTGGATTCGCGATTGAAGCGGCAGCGCTTGCCGGTGCAAGCGTTGAATCCACCAACCTTACCCAACTTTCAGGGATACCGATGGCTGATAAGGCTACGATCAAGGCAGTACGCGCGGAGCTGGCCGCGATGACGACTGAATTGGCTGGTCTCCAGAAAAGCGATTGGGTAAGGAAAGGCGAACTCAAGCAGAAGGTCTCAAAGCTGGAAAAATACCTTCGGGAAGTCGAGACCAATAAGGGTCGCGCGCGCAAAGTAGCAGGAACAGCGCAGCGCTCAAGAACATCCGTAACCAACAGCATCAACCGGGCAATCGATCGCATCTCCTCCCAGCATCCCGATCTCGGTCGACATCTCAAGGAATCAATTAAGACGGGAACAGCGCCGGTTTACTTATCTGCCAGTTCGCCGGAGTGGCGCTTCTAGCCTAAGCATCCCTGTCATACGCCGCGTAACGGCTTGTCACGCCGGACGTGACGCTTCCTTTATGAAGGCAGTTGCCGCGGCGCGGTGTGAAAGCGCGTGGAACGGCGAACAACAGCAATTCCCGCCCTGCACCGCCTCAGGCAGCTCCCTGATTTCACTAGTGGAGTGCTCGCGTGAATCAACCAATCGCCAAGTCTGTTCTCTCCGAAGCGCAATCGCGGCTAGTTGAACTGCTCCAACGGCTTAACTTCGGCCGGATTGAAGGGCTGCAGGTCCGTGAAGGAGTACCGGTATTTGAGCCGCCTCCCCGCATCGTTCAGAAGTTGAAAATGGGCGGTGACAACGCTCCAAGGCCTGAAGCCGATCTACAGGATTTCAGGCTCAATCGACCAACAATCGACATGCTGCGGGCGATCGCGAATCTCAGGGACGGCGTAATCCTGTCGATCGACGTAAAACACGGACTGGCTTTCGTGCTGGAAATTGAGCACCGATCTGATGCGTTCATGAACGGGGAAGCCTCGTGAGCGAGCACATCCAAGCCAACGCCGGCGGCGCACTCTCATCTGTCCGCATCGCCGAAGTTTGGGAAAGGCTCGGTGGCGGAGAACTCCGGAACGGGCGCGGGCGCGCCTTCTGGCGGGCGGGCGACGGCTTCAACGTTGCACTCGATCTCAAACGGGAACGCTGGTTTGATCATGCCACCGGTGTGGGCGGCGGCGTACTGGCGTTAATACAAACGGCGCTAAACTCCGACCGACGAGCAGCGCTCGCATGGCTCAAAGTCGAGAGCTTCCTGGAAGCTCGAACCTATAGCCCCGACGAACGGCGGGCGTATTCAAGGCGCCGTGACGCTGCATCCGCTGTAGCGGGGGAAATCGAGCATTGGCGAACAGCTCTTGCGGAACAATTGAACGCTCGCAAGGTCGCAACAGTCGAAGCCGGTGATTTCAAAGCGCTGGCGCCGGTGGCGCGGCTTTGCTTTGTACTTGAATGCGGCACACCCGAGGCAGTGGCGCGAGAGTTTTTTCGATATCGACGGGTGAACCCCGAGGAAGCGGCAGTGCTGATAGAGGCAGGCCGGACAGGTTGGGAAGAGGCTCGGCGACTTGCCGCAGCGTTGGTTGTCGTGCTGGCACGCGCTCCCGGATCGAAGGCGCCTTCTGCAGCCTAACGCAATCGAACGCGCCTTAATGAGCCCGGAGTTTGACGATGAGGTCACGGCTGTGTTGGCGAGCCGAGTGGGTAGACCCGATGACACTTTGGATAGCGTTGCCGGACGCACCGGGCGGGACGGAGGGAAAAAGGATCCCGGGCCAGACCTGCAATGGCCGGCGACGATTGACGAGGCAGCCTATTGCGGATTGGCGGGAGATATCGTACGCATCCTCGAACCGCAGACCGAGGCTGATCCAGTAGCTCTGCTGATTCACGTTCTGGTCGGCGTAGGCAATCTCTTCGGCCGCAGCCCGCATTATCGCGTGGGGGGCACGAAGCATCACACCAATGAAAACGCGATCTGCGTCGGGAAGACCTCCAGCGCACGCAAAGGGACCGCAAAATCCGATACGTTCAACCTCCTCGGCTCCGTCGATCCGGTCTGGGTCGAAGGCCGTGTTCTCGCAGGTCTATCCAGCGGTGAGGGCCTGATTTGGGCAGTGCGGGACCAGATCGAAAAGCAGGAGCCCATCCGTGACAAGGCCAAGGCGATCACCGGATACCAGACAGTCATCGCCGACAAGGGCGTTACCGACAAACGGCTGCTTGTCATTGAACCCGAATTCGCATCCGTGCTGCGCGTGGCTGGCCGGGATGGTAACACTCTCTCGACCGTCTATCGCCAAGCATGGGACTCCGGACAACTACGCGTGCTCAACAAGAACTCTCCGGTGCAGGCAACGGGCGCGCATATCTCAATCATCGGGCACATCACCCGCGACGAGCTCTTGATGGAATTGAGCAACAACGATAAGGTCAACGGCTTCGGAAACAGGAATTTGTGGCTGTGCGTCCAGCGCTCCAAGTTTCTCCCGGAGGGTGGGGATTGGGACCACCTTGACATTGAGCCCCTCAATAGTCGCCTGAAGAATGTCGTCGAGTTCGCCCGCCCGGTGGGCGAGATGCGCCGAGACCCCGAGGCCCGAGCCATGTGGCACGCGGTTTACCCGCAATTGTCCGGGGAACGCCCGGGCCTCTTTGGATCACTTACATCACGGGCCGAGGCACATGTGCTCCGCCTGTCCTGCATCTACGCCCTACTCGACCTTTCCGCCGAAGTTCAAAGATGCCACCTAGAGGCAGCGTTGGCTCTGTGGAAGTACTGCGAAGACTCGACACGGGTTATCTTTGGCGACGCCCTGGGCAACCACGTAGCGGATCAGATTCTGAAGGCGATTAGAAATGCGCCGCAAGGTCTGACGAGAAATGAGCTCCGTGACGTATTCGGGAGACATCGCAAGTCGGAGGAGATCGGTGCCGCATTACATATGCTGGCCGACCGCGATTTGGTGGATTGCGAGAAGGCGGACTCCGGTGGACGACCGGAGGAGCGCTGGTCGGCAACCAGTGAAGAGGCGCGAAAAGCGCGAAAAGCGCGGAAAGGCACCGGGGAGTGATGACTTATCGCGCTTACCGCGCTTTTCGCGCACCTCAAGCGAGGCGAACACGGCATGCCTGACTATCTGAGCATCGCGAGGCAAGCCTTGGAACAGACCAACGAACGGAGCGCGCCTGAGTCTCCCGAAGATGTACTGAAAGGCGTGGCCGTAGAACTGTGGAGTGATGCAGGCGGTCTTTTTATCGTGGCGGACGAAGATGACGCTCGTCGTCTGGGTGAGCCGAGAGGCGCCGTGTACACCGCGTCTGAAATGCGGCGAGTGATTCAGATTGGCGATCCGGCCATTGTGATTGAGATTCACGAATGGAAGCGGATGTTCAACGGACGGCTGCGGGAGTAAGGCGGGAAGATATGAGCGGCACTCCCAGGCTGATTGATCTCACGACGGTGCCCCCGGTGCCTTGGGCATGGGTCGATGAGCACGTCTACGCCGCCATCCGCGGGTGCAGTATAAAAGTGCTTCAAAACGAACGGCGGATGAACATCGGCTGCCCATTCCGGCGAATCAACGGAACGACAGTTAGGTACAAGCTCGGGGACATTACGGCCTTTCTGGAGTCGCAGCCGCGGGGCGGTGGCTCCCTAATACCAAGTAATAATCCAGCCACGCGTGGCCGTGGCAGACCGCGTCGGTTATCAACTTGACTGTTGCCGAAAGAGCCGACCTGAATGGGTGGAGGCAAATTTCCGCCGCATGAGTGTCTTCAAGAACGGCAAGCTCTATCATTACGAGTTCAGGCTGGACGGGCGCCGACATCGAGGCTCGACCGGCACCGCTAACAAGCAACACGCCATTGCGGAGGAGCGCCGTCAGCGCGGGCGATTAGAAAATAGCTACAGCCAGGTTCTCGAAGAAGAAGCCCGCGTACAGCAGCGGAAAACGATCCAGCAAGCCGCAGATGAATTCCTGAAGGATTACAGAGCCAAGCATCAGTCGTCCACCTTCGCAAAGTATGCCCTTGGGCATGTGAGCAGGTTGCTCGGCGGCAGCCTGATAGTGGAGATTACGCCGAATGTCGTCAAGCGGTATCAAGCCGATCGGCTGCATGAGAAAGCTGGTCCCAAAACGATCAATGATGAAGTGCAGTTGCTGATTCGGCTGTGCGGCGAGCAGGGTGCCCTGATTCGCGCGACGCTACGGCGCGAAAAGGCGTTGAAACTGCCGCTACCTCCCTCACCTGGCCGCCCGTACAGCGCGGAGGAGAAGGCCCGAATGCTGGAAGAGGCGCAAAAGCTGCGAACGCCGCAGATGCGCGCAGCGCTCGCATTGGATTTGAATACCGGTCTCCGCGATAAGGAATTGCGGGAGATCCGGTGGGAGCAGATCGACCTTATTGAGAAGAAGACGCTCACGGTGGGCAAGTCGAAAACCCAGGCGGGCACGGGGCGGGTTATCCCCTTAAACATTACGGCCATTGCTGCGCTTGAGGCGCACGCCGGTTGGTACACTCAGCGGTTCGGGGAATGTCGACCGGAGTGGTTTGTCTTCGCCTTCGGGAAGCCTCTCCCGCGAGATCCCACACGCCCAATCACCTCGTTCAAAACAGCGTGGACCAGGGTTCGGCAGAAGGCCGGAGTGAAGGGCCGCTGGCACGATAATCGCCATACGCTAGTCACGGAGCTCGCCGAGTCGGGCGCAGGCGACGAAGTAATTATGAGTATCGCCGGGCACGTCTCGCGCGCCATGCTGTCCCGTTACTCCCACGTTCGGATGGAAGCGAAGCGACGCGCCCTCGATGAGATCGCCGCGCGCCAGTGTGCAGCCGACGAGAAGCGCCAGAAGGAAGCTCAGCGGCAGCGGGCGACAGTCGTGTCTCCATCAGCGGTGGTTCAGTAAATCACGAGCAGCAGTTACGAGCAGAAACTCCTTCGGCGATTAGATTCGGCGAGGGACCTGCATTGAACGTTAAGACGAACAGTTGAGATTGCTCGCTTACGGCGAGGAACTGTACGAGTATATGATCCCCGCGTTTCGCATTCGGGCAATACCGGGTTTACTTATTTGGGCTGGAGCTTCGCGGCCGGCGTACATTGCTCCTGCGCTGCAGATCCCATTTTAGAGAGTAAACTCGAGTTTTTGAATTGTATCTCTGAGAGTCCCCCCAGAGTACCCCAATTTCCCGAAAAAGCAGATTTAATAGTGTCTAACTCTTGTGTTTGCAAAGGGAAGCAGCTACAAGCCATTCGGCTGTTAACCGAAGGGTTGTAGGTTCGAATCCTACCTGAGGAGCCAAATCTTCAGTGATTTAGGTTCTTTCTTTCCTCCGTAGCTGTGCCCGTTGGCACACCCGAGGTTCGCAAACGAAAATTCGCGCTACCAAACACTGCCATTGCGATGCCCCCTGAGCAGTAATCGGAGTCCCGTATCGAATCAGCCAGCTTGGGTGGAAGCGTTTCCTAAATCGCTCTTCAACTCGCTGAGGCCTTTTGGTCCAGCTAGAAAGAGCAGAACAACGGACACGAGAGGACTGGCTCCCGCAAGCAGAATCGCCAATCGAAAGTCTTTGTGAGGGCCCAGGCTCCAGCCGGTGATGAGCGGGGCGGTGATTCCGCCGACTTGGGAGAGAGTGTTGAGATATCCAATCGCACGCCCCACCATCGCAGAAGGCGACACGTATTGAGCGATCGACCAAAAACTGGAACTGGCAACGCCAAAGGAGCAAATGGAAATAGTGAGAATCGGCAAAACGGATGCCCGGCCCGAAATAACGTTAAGCAGGAGAATAGCGCCGGCCCCTACTAGGCCGAGACTCAGAAAAAAGAGCCGGATACCGAATAGAGTGCCGCGTGAGGCGATTAACCTGTCAGCCAGAAAGCCGCCAAGCACGTTCACCACGGCCATCGCAAAGAGCGGCGCGGAAAGAATTCGGCCCATACCGATGATTGAGTAACCGCGCGCAATCGTCAGATACGCGGGCATCCAGGTCAGCACGAAATACCAGTAGTACGAAAAGAAAAAAACGCAGGCCGACAGCGCCCAAAACGAAGGACTTGTAAGGATGGCGCGCCAAGGCCATTGAATGGCATTAGACGGATTGGCCGTCGTGCGGAGCACGATTTGCCGCCTGGGGGCGAAGCGCGCCCAAAAGGGAACCCACAGCAATGCTCCAAGCCCGGTTGCCGCGAACATAGCACGCCAGCCAAAGTCCGCGAGCAGCACGGAGCCGAGCAGAGCGCCACAAGCAGGTCCGATCGTCTGTCCTGCTATGTAAATCGACACCGGGAGACCTTGTTCAGGGCCCTTGAAGTTTTGACGGATAAACGCGAGACTTGCCAGTGGACCGACAGATTCCGCGAGGCCGAGAACAAGACGTAAGCCGAGTATGTCTCCAGGGCCACGGCTCAGCGCGATGCCTGCGGAAGCAAGCGACCATAACAGAAACCCGCAGGCGTAAACAACTCGAATCCCGAATTTATCGACGATGAGGCCGGCGGGAATCTGGAACAGGGCGTAAGTCCAAAAGAATGCTGAGAGCAAAACCCCCATTGACGGAGGTGGCAGCCTGAATTCGCGCATGATGGAATCGGCGGCTATGCTCAGATTGCCGCGATCGACGTAACTGATAAGAATGCCTGCGAAGATGAGCGCCAGTAAAACCCAGCGGCGCCTCATGCCGGATTGCCGGATGTTCGAGAGGCGGCCTGCTCCTGAAAGTTCCAGATCGCTATTTCGTCGATGAGCCCGACTACCGCTTGCGCCGCGGCCTCGAGAAACCGGGCGCCTTTTTCGGAGGTAGCCAGCTCAGGCATGCCTAGAACACCCGATGGGGAAAGCTCATCGAATTCATTGATCAGCGAAAAAGGAGGCGGCTTCAGCATGTCGATTTTGCGATAGCCCATCTCAGGGCCGGGTCCGCCGCGTGCCGCTTTCGACATGTCGACAAGATCGGGATTTTCAGCGAGAAGAATAGAAGTTTCCATTTCGCAGGCGTGACCCATTCCGCCTTCGGGCGAGGACCGGATAGCGCCGAATTGTTCGGCCGCAAGATTCCAGTACGTTGCATAGACAATGTACAGATCGCGCAGTTGTTCAAACTCGCTTTTCAGTTCCCGTTGGGCGGCTTTACACGGAATATCGTTTCCACCATGGCCATTCAGTAGAAATATTTTGCGCGCGCCCATCTCGATCAGCGAGCGGCAGATGCCGCGAATGAGCTCAATATAGGGCTGAAGATCGAGACTGACGCAGCCAAAACGGCGGTGATGCGGTGAGTGTCCGAGCCACTGAACAGGAAGCATAAGAATTCTCTCCGAACGAAGCTGCTCAACGCGCTTAGCGATATGCGAGACGATCAGCGAATCGGTGAAGAGCGGGAGATGCGGTCCGTGCTGTTCGAGCGACCCGAGCGGAACGACCCAAATCCTTTCTTGAAGACCGGCGAGATCGGGCCAGCGGGCATACTCGAGACGCATCACTCTAGGTTAGCCATGCCGGAATTGAAAACAAAACTGCCGTTTTTTATAACCGCGCGAATGCCCGCGGGAGCGCGCGCGGGTTCTTCGTAAGTAGCGCGGCTCTCTATCTCCGCTGGATCGAAGATCGTCAGATCGGCTTTATAGCCGGATTTCAGGACACCACGATCCGCCAGACCGAGGCGCGCAGCGGGCTTTCCGGTACTCTTATGAATCGCTTCCGCCAAGGGCAGCCAATGGTAATCGCGAACAAGCTTACCGAGAAGTTCAGCATAGGTACCGTGAAGACGCGGATGAGGTTTACCTTTCACATAAAAGCCATCCGTGATGACTGAACAGAGCGGGTGCGCGATCAACTGCCGCAGATTAGGCTCGCTCTGGTTAAACGAAATGATATTTACCGCTCCCGCTTCTTCAAGAAGAAGCTCAAGAACACAGATCTCCGGCGTAAGGCCTCGCTCTCCCGCGATCCGGTCAACCGTTTCTCCCTCCAGCGCCGCATTAGCGGGCGATTCAACGGAAGAGATAGTGACGTCGGACCAGAGTTTTGGACCGGAGGAGCGCATTTCATCGATAATCTTGCTCCTCGTGTCCGCATTCCGCAGGCGATTCAGCAGCGATTCCGTGCCGCCATCAAGCGCCCACTGAGGCAGCAGTTGCGTGAGCACCGTGCTTCCGCATTGATAGGGATAAATGTCGAACTCAACGTCCACGCCTCTCTGGCGCGCCGCCTCAATCTCCTCCAGAGCAGGTTCCTGGAGATGCCAGCTAGCCCGGCCGGACGCCTGGAGATGAGAAATTTGAAGACGGCAGCCGGTTTTCTCGGCAAGCTGGATCTGTTCGCGCGTCGAATCGAGGAGCCCTGCCGAATAGCTCCGCATATGCGTTGCATAGAGTTTGCCTTTGCGGGCGACAATGCGGCAGAGGGGTTCCAATTCCTCCGGGCCGGCGCTCGAACCTGGTGCATACATGAGTCCCGTGGAAAATCCGGCACAGCCCGCGTCCAGTGAGTCTTCAAGGAGTCCCGACATGCGGTCGAGTTCCGCGTTCGACACGGGGCCTTGACGTAATCCGCATACGGCGACTCGTAAACTGCCATGGCCGAGAAGCGGAAGCGCGTAATCGCGAGAACCAGTTTCCGAAAGAGCATTCAGATAGCTCGCCGCGGATGACCAGCCCCAGTTTCCCTCGCGGCCGAGAATCCCATCTGCGAAATCATGCAACGGCTTAGTGTCGGGACCCGAAGGAAAGGGTGAAAAACCGCAATTGCCAACAACCTCCGTCGTGACACCTTGTTGCAGCTTCTCCGGTCGATGTTCCAGAACCTGAACGTCGGAATGGCTGTGCAGATCGATAAACCCTGGACTGATTACGAGCCCCGAGCAATCGACAGATAGCGAATCGGAAATCCGGTTATGGTTGTCAACCGCGATCCGCCCTTCTTCAATCAGGACCGATCCGACACGACCCTCGGCACCGGTACCGTCGAACACCAGTCCATTCGCTAACAGCAGTCTTTTGGGCACACTCATGCCGATCAGGTGCGGCAATACTGCGACTCGCTTGGCGGACGATATACGACTGCCAGTTGAGGCGTCTCCAGCCGTTGATGATTTTCCACTTTGGAAGTAAGGCAGGCTTCGAGGACGCCGCTGGTAAGCAATGTCCTCTGAATCGGGTAGGGGGCACGCCCCGTCATAAACATTTGTTCTATCTTTGAGACCAGGCAGGCGGAATAGGTCACGTTCGGAACCGGAGTCAGCAAGAACTGGTTCGAAATAATGCCTGAGCCGCGAACGCGAGCCGCAAAGTTGAAATCCTGCAGCGCACCGTTGAGCATGAGCAAGGTTGCATGCAATCCATCCCGATACTCGATGAGATAAGCCGAAGGATTTTTCACGAGTGACGGTAAAACTCCGGGCGCGGCCAAATCCTGCGTGCGGCCATCCTTAACGGTGAGCCCTAGAGGAGTGTCGCTGCGCGAAAGCGCGGAGCTTAATAGCTCGTGAGACCAGAGACCATTTCGGGCTGCCTCCCAAACGTGCTCCCCTTCTATCAATTGAACGGACTTGACGCCGGTTTCTCCACCCTGACGCCGCTCGACCATGCATTGCATGCCTTCGAGCGCGTGAAAGTCCATCGCATCGGACCCTCCCTCGCCAACCATAAGGGCTTCTTCAATGTGGGCGCCGAGAGGCATCTCGATATCGGGCAGCCTCCATGTGACTGGCAACGAGGACCCGCCGAGCATAGGAAAGCCAAGCTGCCGGGATGCCCCTACCATCGCGTTTGCTTTTTCGAAGCTGTAAGAGAGGGCCTTGTCGTTGTAGACGGGAACGGCACGACCGCTTGCCTTGAAAATCTCGATGCACCGCTCGAAAAATTCATAGCGCGGGTAAAGCTGTTGACCCTTGGCGTTGCTTGGATAATCGCCATGCTCGGCGACGGTCAGAACAGCGTCACAAGCAAGACGATTGCCGCCGCAGCAGAGTGCTTCGGCGATAGTGGGGTAAACTTTGAATCCGAACTCCGAGGCACGCTGCCCGCTCAGGTCTCCTTCGGGCTTCTGATCGACGTATAGAGAAACGATCCGCATATCCGGCTTGTGCCAAGCGCCGTTGATCGGGTAGCCGACCAAAAACCGGTCGCCGATATGCTGGCCGTGCGAAAGATACCGATAAACGGTGGTAATCATCGCAATGCGAAGCGGGCCTCGCAGTTGGGCATTCGCTGCAAGTGGAAGCAGAGCGGTGGAAGCAAGGAATTCGCGGTGATTCAGCATCTTAAGATCTCTCAAACGTAGATTCCGCGGGCGGCCGATAGTGAATGTCGAGATAAGGGGTTTCAACTCGCGCCTGCTTACGATAGAGACTGTCGACACCGCTGGCGGTCAACCCGGTCGTCAAGAGCGTTCGTTCAATGGGATAGGGCGGCTTGCCGGTGAGAAACATGCGTTCCATGTGAAACACCAGCGGGCTGAAGAAGTCTGCCAGAGTCGTTCTGCCATCGGGCATAGGCAAATACATTTGGGTGGAAAAAATCTTTGCTGAGCCCTCGAGGCGCGCTGCGAAATTAAAATCGCGCACGAGGCCATTCATTAACATCATGGTGCAGCGCAAGCCGTCCGAGTGCTCATAGGTATACGCAACCGGATCATTCGCGAGTTCGCGCATCTGGTCGGGAGTCGGCAGGATGTCATTGAAGCCAGGGCGCGCCGGCGTGAGAGTGTGGCTGCGGCACAAGGCGGCTTGCATGAGATCGCGTGACCAAATTCCTTCTTTCATGGCTTCCCAAAAGCGGTCTCCCCGATAAGCCTGGAGCCAACGAACGCCCACTTCCCCGGTCTTCCGGCGTTCGACCATGCACTGAATGGTCTCGAGCCCGTGGAAGTCATAGCTGTCAACGCCGCCGTAACAGATGCACAGAGCTTCCTGAATCCGGGAGCCGAGCGGCAATTCAAGTGACGGAATGCGCCACGTTACGGGCAGACTGGAACCGGCCATGAAGGGAAACTTCATGCTGCGAGAGGTGTCGTACATCTCTTTCGCCCAGTCCCAATTCCACGAGAGATGCTTATCGCTAAAAAGAGGAACAGTTCGGTTACTGGAACGAAAAACTTCGACGATCTGCTGAAAGAACTGGTAGCGCGGGTACTGGGTTTGCCCTTTTTCGTTGCGCGGGTAGTCTCCGTGTTCGCCGACCAGCACCACTCCATTGACCGCGAGTTTGCCGGTACCCTGGGTCAGCGTCTCGGCGATGGTCGGATAAATTTTCATGGCTGGAAATCGCTTCGCGCGTTCGCGGCTGAGATCGTCCGGCCCAACCTGATCCACGTAGAGAGCGACGAGATCCATAGGCGGATGGTGGTACGCGCCGCTCCAACCGTAGCCGTCGAGGAGCCGGTCCACTATGTGCTGCGCGTGAGAATACTTCCGATAAACAGTGATGACCGCCGCCAGTTTTAGACGATCCTTCTGTCGGTCCTGCATCTCAGTAATTATGTCAGCCGCGCGTTCCGGCTCTGCTTCCTTTCGCGATCGACGTGGTGTCAGTCATTTGGGATCGCCAGATGTCTCCTTTCCTATGTCTGTGCGGGACCGTGTTGGCCGAGCCGCCTGCGGTAATTTTAAAACCGGAGAGGATCAATATGTACCGTAGGCGTTTTCTTGCTTCCACGAGTGCGGTCTCGCTCGGCGTCGCGACGGGTGTTCGGGTCGGCAGTGCGCCTCTAAATCCGCCGGCGAAACAGACGTTGATGAACCTAGGCTGCCAAAGCGCTCCTACAAGCGATACGCACTTGAAATACCTGGCTCGCTACGGCGTGCGTAATATTTGCGGCTACCCGCAAACCGATGGCAAGCTCTACGCCACAGTAGACGAACTGAACGGGATGATGGAACTGGCCGCCAGGAACCGAATCAGCGTGGATTGCATTGCGCCGCCGTTTCTTGCGTCGAGCCACATCGATCGAGAAGCACATCCGGCGATCATGCTCGCCGAGAGTCCTGAGCGGGACCGTGACATTGAGTCTTTGCAGTTACTCATTCGAAATTGCGCTCGGGCCGGCGTTCCGTCAATCAAATACAACATGAGCATCCTGGGCGTCTTGCGCATTGGTCGAACTCCGGGCCGCGGTGACGCGATGTACAGCACGTGGAAGCTCCGCGAGGCGCATCCTGGTTCGCCTCTCACGCGGGCCGGCCAGGTTAGCGCCGACGCGTTCTGGGAGCGCATCGCCTATTTTCTCGACCGAGTGATTCCTGTAGCGAACGAGTATAAGATCCGGATGGCGTGTCATCCGCACGATCCGGGCGTGCCGCCTGAAGGCTATCAAGGCGTGGTGCGGGTGCTCGGGACAGTCGATGGCCTGAAGAAGTTCATCGGCATTCAGGAGAGCCCCTATCACGGACTGAATTTCTGCCAGGGGACCATCTCAGAAATGCTGGAAGACCCGGGTCGCGAGATTTTCGGTGTTATCCGCTACTTTGGATCGCGCCAAAAAATATTCAACGTGCATTTCCGCAACATTCGAGGCCATCGCGACGATTTCGTAGAGGTTTATCCCGACGAGGGCGATGTCAACTTCGTGGAGGCCATCAAAGTATATAAAGAGGTTGGCTACCCTTACATGCTGATGCCGGATCACGTTCCACTGGCCGCCAACGATCCCGACGGACTGCAGTCTTTTGCTTACTGTTACGGCTACATCCGCGCGCTGATTCAGGCTGTGGATCGAATAGCGTGAGTTGTCGCAGCCAGTGGGAGATGGTTATGCGAAAGCTTGCGACGCCCTAATCTGGTGCTATGACTCAGCTATCTCAATTCGACCTGACCGGGCAAGTCGCTTTGGTAACGGCGGCGGGACGCGGTCTTGGACGGGCAATTTCATTGGCTTTGGCTCACGCCGGCGCCGATGTCGCTCTAGGATTGCGTGATAGAGCCTCTCATGGCGGGCTCCCGCGAGAGATTGAGTCTCTTGGACGGCGTGTGCTCCCGCTTCAGATGGATGTATCGAAACTTGATCAAGTCTCTCGTGCGGTCGAGGATACGCTTGCACACTTCGGCCGGCTTGACGTTCTTGTAAATAACGCCGGCATTGCGCCCTCCAATCTCGCGGAAAATGTGAAAGAAGTGGATTACGACGCTACGCTGGCAGTGAATCTCAAGGGAACCTTTTTCGCCAGTCAAGCCGCCGGGCGAATCATGATTCAACAGAACAGCGGCTGCATAGTCAACGTCAGCTCACAAGCCGGCTTCGTAGCTCTACCGACCGAATCCGTTTACTGCATGACCAAAGCCGCTATCGTGCATCTCACAAAATGTCTCGCCGTCGAATGGGGCAAGTACAACATCAGAGTGAACGCCATAGCTCCGACGTTCATTGAAACGCCAGGTACCGAGTCGTGTCTGGCAGATCCGGTATTCCGCGCCGATGTCGTCGAACGAATCGCCGCCTTGCACCGTATAGGGCAGCCCAGTGAGGTAGTAGGTTCGGTCGTGTTCCTGGCTTCGCAGGCGGCCTCTCTCATCACCGGCCATACGCTGATCATCGATGGAGGCTGGACTGCGCGCTAATACGAACATAATGACTCAGAATCGCCGTGAAAGGATTCCAGGCGCGACAGGAGCGGCGCTGCGAACCGTTTTATTTCTTGGCCTCGTCTGCTGCGCGTCGGTGACGCCGCGCCCGAACTGGCAGGAGCTCCGGCAGCAGATTGAACATACGCTGCACGTTCCGGAACCGCTTCCGGAGACCGAATCGAAATCGTACGGCCAGTTCTCGCCCGCGCCAGGCGTTGCGGCGGACCGCGTCTCCTATGCAACCAGCTACGGCCTGCGCGTGCCTGCGATTGTTTATCATCCTGCTGGGGCAACCATCTCGCTGCACCCGGCCTTGATCGTAGTCAATGGCCATGGGGGCGATAAATCCTCCTGGTATGCGTATTGGGCCGCGATTTTGTACGCGCGCGCGGGAGCGGTCGTCTTGACCTACGATCCCATCGGCGAATATGAGCGCAATTCGGAACGCCGGTCCAACACCAGCCAGCACGATGAGTTGATTCCGCCGGACGACATGGGCCGCCGCATGGCCGGTTTCATGGTCACCGACATCATGCAAGCCGCCGCCTATCTCGCCCAGCGTCCGGATGTAGATCCGAAGCGCATTGCCGTCCTGGGCTATTCCATGGGTTCTTTTATCAGCTCTATCGCCTGTGCCATCGACACTCAGGTACACGCTTGCGTTCTCGTGGGTGGTGGCGACCTGGATGGGCCCGGCGGATATTGGGACTCGAGTTCCAAGAAGATGTGCCAGGCGATTCCTTATCAATCGCTACAGTTTCTCGGCGACCGGGGCGCAGTCATTTACGCGCTCAATGCGAAACGCGGCCCTACACTCGTGTTCAATGGCTCGGCCGACGAAGTCGTGGACATTCCGCGCCACGGCCAGGACTTTTTCGATAGTCTTCGCGCGCGAACCGTCGCCGAACTCGGCAGCTCAAAAAATGTTTTTGATTTTGGTTTCGCCCCCGGCGGCGGTCATCGCCCTTACTTCCTGACAAAGCCGGTCGCCCTCTGGCTCGAAGACAAGCTGAAATTCCCAAACTGGACGCGAAAACAGATCGAGGCCATGCCCGAAACACACGTAAGCGCCTGGGCTGTAAAGAATCGGCTAAAGGCGGAGATAACTCCGTCTTATGAACATCGCGAGGGTGGCACAATGGCCCTCGGCGTCAATATACCGGCCGTGCCCCGCGACGATCTGCGCGCTATTCCGGAAGTGGTTTGGAATTCACGGAAAGAGAACTATGTTTACGAAAGCTGGGTTGAGCGGGCCAAATCCGCGCTAAGCTCCAGCACGCCTTAGCCGAAAAGAAAACGCGCTCTCCTAGGCAAGCGCGTCCTTGCAGTATTGGTAGCATTTCGCTACCTCTTCTTGCGAGGTTCCGGAGCCTTTGTATTCGTATTCGATAAAGGCGGGAATAGGGTATCCGTTCTGCTTCAAAAGCAGAAGAACCTGCTTAATGGGCGTGTCGCCCTCGCCCCACGGGACGTTCGGGCCTTCGTTCTTCTTGCGATCTTTGAGGTGCAGCAGAACGATGACCTCGTGATTGTTGCGGATGTAATCGACGGCATCGAAGCCCGCGGCGGTGAAATGGCCGATGTCGAGATTCACCCGATAGTAATTCGACATGGCGATGGCCTTTGCGAAGCTTTCCGGAGTCGCGAATTGGTTGGGATCTTTGAGATCGGAATGGCCGTGCATGGCGACGATCATTTTGTGCTTTTCGGCGAACGGCACCACTCTTTTCGCAACGGTCAAGGTGGTCGAAGCGGTGATGATGCCAACGCCGAGCGCCTTAGCCATCAGAAATCCACGATCGATCTCTTCATCGGAGAAATGATCGTCGAAGCTGAGATTGTAGGCGTACAGGTTGATCCCCGCGTCATGGAACTTCTTGCGGACTCCTTCGAAGTAATTCAATGGCACAGTCAAGCGCCATTCGCGAAGCTTGTCGTTATAAGCCTTGAATGCGGCGCGTCGCTCGGCCGGAGTCGAGGATGGCTGGAAGACAGCCTTCATAGCCTCAATGCCTCCGGCTTCAATGTGCGGCGAGAAGAGCTCGCAATCGCCAAGGCCGTCGGCAACCATGGCTTTGATGGCATCGTCCAGCGGAAGATCCCGAAAGCTGTAGGATTGCACTCCGAGTTGAACGCCGTCTATTTTTGAATCGATGCCTCTGGCGAGCGCCGCTGAAAGAGGCAGCCCCGCGAGAGCGAGTTTTGTAAAATCTCTTCTTGAATAGTTCATAAGCCGTCTAGCGCGCTTCCTCGGGAAGCGTGAAAGCATATAGCATATCGCCGGCGCCGACGACTATGTACTGGCGCCCATCGAGCTCATAAGTCATCGGCCCGTTGCTAACTCCGGAAGCCAGCGCGACATGCCATAAAATCTTGCCGTCGGCGGGATCGAAGGCAATCAGGTTATGGGAAGGATCTCCGGAGAACAGAAGCTTCCCGGCAGTGGTGAGAAGGCCGGACAAGCTGCCATTTTCACCGGGAAAGATATGCTCCCAACGGACCTTGCCGGTCTGATAATCGATGGCTTTAAGACCCGATTGCGACCATACGCCGGCGTCCCGGCCACCGAATCCTTCCGGCTTGTCGCCTGTGTCGGTGAGATAAAAAACGCTGAACGAATAAGTAGTGCTGACGTAGAAGAGACCGGTCTCCGGATCGAAGGCGGGCGCGGGCCAATTGGTCGCGCCATTAGAAGAGGGGGAAACCAGCGCTCCATCGGGCTGCGGCTCCTTGGCTGGATTCGGGATGGGCTCACCACGCGAATCCACGCCTTTGGACCAATTGAGCTTGATATAGGGAGCGGAGACGAGATTTTTTCCAGTGGTTCGGTCGAGCACAAAGAAATAGCCGTTGCGGCTGGCTTGGGCGATCAATTTGCGGGGATGCCCATCGAATTCGCCATCGAAGAGGACAGGAGTTTGCACGGCATCGTAATCGTGCGTGTCATGAGGCGAGGACTGAAACCACCACGCCAATTTGCCGGTATCGGGATTTAAGGCGACGATGGTGCAGGTGAAGAGATCGTCGCCTTTACGTCCCTGGCCCGCGTGTACGGGATTCGGATTGCCGGTGCCCCAGAACACCAGGTTGAGTTTCGGATCGTAAGTGCCGGGAAGCCAGGTCATGCCTCCGCCGTGCGACATCGCCTCGGCATTGGGCCAGGTTTCCGAGCCAGGCTGACCGGGCTTCGGCTCGGTGTTGAATCTCCACTGCACCTGACCGGTTTCCGGATCGCGCGCTTCCAGATAGCCGGGAACGTCTAAGGAATCGCCACCGACGCCGACCAGGACGTGGTTGCCGATTACGAGCGGAGCGGGCGTGGAAAAGTATTCCTGCTTGACGTCGGCGATTTCGACGCTCCAGCGCAGCTTGCCGGTGTCCTTTTCAAGCGAAACGAGATAGTCGTCGGGAGTCTCGAAAAAGACCCAGTTTCCGTAGATGCCGACCCCGCGGTTGCCGATGTGGATTCCGCCCTTGGTCTGCCAGCGGTAATGCCAGATCTCACGCCCGGTGCGCGCGTCTACGGCCCAAGCATGGTCGGGGACGGTGAAATAGAGCACGCCATCCACTTCGAGCGGAGTGGCTTTGATTTGCTCGCCAAAGGGACTGCCGCCCGGACCAGTTTCAGCATGATAGGCCCAAGCGAGGCCAAGATCGTGCACATTCTTCGAGTTGACTTGCGTGAGAGGACTGAAACGGCGGCCGGAATAATCGCCATTGTAGGTGGCCCAGGTATCGGTGGGCGGCTTCAGCAGCTTGGCCGGATCGAGACCCTGGCCGGGGAGCGAGAGCGACCAGCAGAGCAACGAAACAGGAACGAGCAGTCTAACGGATTTCACTTCAAGGTCTCCAGATAGGCAAGAATGTTGTGCATGTCAGCGTCGGTGTACTGGGGAAGCAACTCCGCGTGGGCCTGTAACGGATCATGGACATCGATCTTGATGCCATCGCGACCGTTCAGCAGCCAGGAATGATACGCGCCGGAAGAATCCATCAGAGCAATACTGAAATCGTCGCGGTGCTCCAAAGAGCCGGAGAAAGTCTGGCCGGAGGGCAACGTAACGGTGACGGTCGTCTGGGCTCTGGGATCGGGAGGAGGGCCGGGCATTCCTGGATACCGATGCGTCATGGGATAGAGAAAACGCGATTGAAGAGCGGGAGGATCGTACTTACTGGCAATATGAGCCAGATCGCCGGTAGCTGAATGGCAGGTCGCGCAGTGAGCGTTGAAGTAAGCTTCTCCCGCGTGAGGATCTCCGGTGACGATATTCAGAATTTTGTAATCCATGCGATTCGCGGCGGCCTGATTTTGGGAAAGCAGAAACGCGGCGATATCTTTGATTTGCGCTTCGGTCATGTTGAATTTCGGCATGCCCTTATCGGGACGGCCGTTGAGAATGACCGGGCCGATTTGCGTTCCGGTACCTTCGTCGTGCAGCACGAGCACGGAGCGAACCAGATCCGGACCGGTCGCTCCGCCCTTGGCATTGCTTCCATGGCAGAAGCCGCAAGTGGCAACAAAGATCTTTTGACCGCGATCGACCGCTTCAGGATCGGGCGCGGGCGCAAGGCCGAGAAAATTTCTCATGCCTTGCCGATTAACCCCCCCGGCGGCGGGAGGGGCGGCAGGCGGTCCTGGACGCTCGCCCGCGGGCGGCTTTGCGGTTGGAGCGGCAGGATTGCCGGGAGGCGCTTGCGGCTCCTGGCCACTGAGGAACAGGGGCATCGCGCCGAGAAGAAGAGCTGCGAACCAGTATTTCGATTTGAAAAAAATCACGCTTTCATCCTAATATTTTTCCAAAAAGGCAGCGACGCTGGGCTCCTGTGCAGCTTTTTCGGCAATGCACACATCAATGCCTTCGAGCACTTGTTTCAAAGCGCGTGGAGCGCCGACGAACTTGTCGACGCGAGGTTCGAAGAAGCTCTGCAATTCGCTCTTCGATTGAACGTCGCAGTAGGAATCGCCCACCTGCGGAAGCACCGAGCCGAAGTCGAAACCGCCGCCAGTCGGCCGCTTGCTCACAATCTCCTGGTAATGGGCCTTGAGAAATTCCAAGGGCATCATACGGGTAGCCGCGGTACTTTGGCCGGCAGCGACGAGGATAAAACCGCCCTCGATAAAGGGAATATTGCCGGAAAGCACCGCTTGCATGGCGGCTTCGATGGCGGCGCGATCGCGGAATGAATTAATGGCGCGGATTATGCGCTCGCGCTCCTGGCGATCTTGCGTCTTTTTGAGTTCGGTAAGGAAACGATCGAACAACGCTTTGTCTCCGTAGAATGCGGCCGTTCGGAGAATTGAATCGACCATGTTCGGATCGATGGAAGAATGGTCCTGAAACCATTTGTCCGCGAGTTCCTCGGCTCGTTTCGCCAATTCCCGGTCTCCACCGTAAGTTGCCACATCGCGCAGCAGGACGGGCCGGAGCAGGCGGACTTCCTCGGGTTCCCCGGGCTTGGAAATCCATCCCAGCTCGCGCGCCCGCGCCCCAAAATTCTTCTCTATGAAACGTTGGAAGTTCGGCATGAGATTTTCGGCCACAAGATGGAAATGCGGCTCAATGGCAAGCTGAAGCGCGCTCTGAACGACGTGGCGCTCGGGATCGGAATGAAAAGTTTCGACCAAGCCGAGCGCGTCCGCCTCCGAAAGTTTGCCGGCGCTTGAAAGTGACTCGGCGTTGCCCATGAAATCGACGCGCTCAGCGGCATTCAGGCGATGAACCACATCGCCCGCCGTCAGATCTGCCAATAAGGGGCCCTGATAGAGCACGCGATAGTAGCCGACCGCATTATCGTTGGCCTGGACCCAGGAAGGACAGCCTTTGCCTTTCAACTTCCAATCGGAGCTGGGCTGGGTCATCATCGTGCATTCGCTCTCACCCGTCTCGCCGGTTCCGTAGCGCACGCAAACGGGAATATTCCAGACCTCGTCGGCTGAGCCTTTAGAGCCGAGCGGAAGAAAGCGGCTTTGCTGAAGATGCAGGGCAGGCGTCCCGTTATTGCAATCGAGAGCCACCGAGACGAGTGGTACTCCCGCCTGATTAAGGAAGGTGGAGAAAGCCCGCGTAATGCTTTTGCCGCCAGCGGAGCTGACCGAATCGAGAAACTCCGGAGCGGTAGCGTTGCGGAACGCGTACTGCTTCAAATAGCTCTGGACGCCCTTGCGGAAATCGCTCGGGCCCACCCAGTTTTCGAACATGCCGATGACAGCGGCTCCCTTTTGGTAAGTGATGGCGTCGAAAGCATTGCTGATGTCGTCCTTGGATTGGATCTCTTGACGGATTTTACGCGCGGAAATGAGGCTGTCCTCTTCCTCCGCCCCGAGTTTGGAATCGACATCCTCGACGCGCGTCTTCCATTCGGGTTTCCACTCGGCCAGAAGTTTTTGCTCCATCCAGGTAGCGAAAGCCTCATTCAGCCAGATGTCGTTCCACCAGGCGGTGGTCACCAGATCTCCGAACCACTGATGAGCCAGCTCGTGCGCGGCGACCGAAGCATATTCGCGTTGCCGGTTGGTGGTGTCCCGTTCCGGGTTGGCCAGAATAATATTCTGCGCGTAGGTCACCATTCCGGCATTTTCCATGGCCCCGAATCCGAAGGTCACAGGAATGGCGACGTTATCGGATTTCTCATAGGGATAGGGAGTTCCGAAATATTCTTCTTCGCGCGTGAGGATGGTGGCTGTGATTTCAGCGGCGTATTTGGCTTCGTTCGCGTGACCCTTGGGAGTGACGATGCGAACGGGAAAATGGTTCTTCCCCGCTCTTCCGGCGTCCACATAGTCGAACGGACCGACACCGAAGGCGATGAGATAACTCGGCAGCGGCTTGGTTGCCTTGAACGTATAAATTTTGCGATCGCCTTGTGTCTCTTCCTGCGCAATCGGCGTGTTGCTGATAGCGGTATCCTGTTGCGGCACAGTGAGCGTGAGCTGCCAAGGCACTTTGTAGGAAGGCTCATCAAAGCAGGGAAACGCGCCGCGGGCATCGGTGGATTCAAACTGCGTGAAGAGGTACTGGTTGCCGTTGTCCTCCATGCGGAAGACACCGGAGCTGTCTTTCAGGCGCACGCTGCCGCTATAGCGGATTTTGATTTCCGCCGGACCGGCTGGGACCGATGAATCAAATTGGAGCCCAATGAAATCGTCTCCGCCGGGAATGGTTTTTGCGGCGAGCGTTTTTCCTGCCGCGGCGAGCGAGGCGTCCTCGATCTTTATGTCTGTGCCGTTCAGCCAGATTAACTGAACAGGCTGCTTCACGTCGACCTGAATGGCGATGGAGCCGCTGAAACTTTCTTTGGCGGGATCGAGCGCGAGCTGGACGCGATAGCTGGTGGGCGTCACCGTATCGGGCAATCTCAATTTGGGAGGCTCCGGCGCCGCAAATGCGCTAGCCGAGAGAACGGCAAACGCCGGGATTAACGCGACGCGGCAACGCCGGATGAGTCTCGCCATAAATGGTTATCGTTGCATATCG
>Ga0208220_1000030_pt1 | contig 49569 bp, 42 predicted proteins | sample NGESurdeep092012_9_FD_184484 | JGI IMG/M metagenome (GOLD analysis project Ga0208220, IMG submission 184484) | Arctic peat soil microbial communities from Barrow, Alaska - NGEE Surface sample F53-1 deep-092012 (SPAdes) | ecosystem: Environmental > Terrestrial > Soil > Wetlands > Peat ...
ATTGCATGCCGAAATTTTGACTTACTCGCGATCGCGCGGTATTTTTGGCGGTCTCGATTTGAGCGGCGCCGCGGTTACCTCGGACAAGGATGCGAATCGTGAGCTGTATGGCAGCGAGATCGACAACAAGGAGATTCTGAACGGCCATCCGCACACTCCCGCCGACGCAAGGGCGTTTATACATACGTTGGATCGGATTTCCTCGCGCAAGTAGCTGTTTATTCATCGTTTCATTCAAGCCACCCAGCCGCAGCGGCAGCCGGGTGGCTTTTCCATTTGAGCTGAAGCGCGGCAAGCGACAATGGAAACTTGAATCCAAGGCGAGAGCATAAGTTACGCGTGGCGCTTCTCTACGGCGGCCGTTCGGGCGAGCACGAGATCTCGGTTCGATCGGCGGAATCCGCAAAAGGCGCGCTGGATCGAACCAAATACGATGTGTTGGAATACTTCATCGACCGGCAAGGTAAGTGGCATCCCGGCCCGGTGATACCGGAGCCGAATGGAAATCCGGGCATCGATGTTGCCCTTCCACTGCTGCACGGCACCTTCGGCGAAGATGGGACTGTGCAAGGCCTGCTGGAACTCGCGGAAATTCCTTACGTGGGAGCCGGAGTGCTGGCTTCGGCGGTTTCCATGGACAAGGGGATGACGAAGCGTTTGTGCAGCCAAGCAGGGCTGCCGGTAGTGGAATACATCGTTCTGACGAGAGGCCGGTTCAATCCCGAAAGTCTGGCGCTTCCGTTCGAGTTTCCGGTGTTCGTGAAGCCCGCGAATTTAGGCTCGTCGGTCGGTATAAGCAAGGCGAAAAACGGTCAAGATCTGAAGCAAGCGCTTGCAACGGCCGCTCAATACGATAGAAGAACGATCGTCGAGCGGGAAATTCGCGGGCGGGAATTTGAATGCGCGGTGCTCGACGGCGAGGAGCCAATGGCCTCCATGCCTTGCGAGATCATACCTTCGCAAGAGTTCTACACCTATGAGGACAAATATCTGCTGGACCGGGCGCGGATCGACCTTCCGGCCAAACTGACTCCGGACCAGACCTCTGAGATGAAACGTCTGGCTTTGGCTTGTTTTGAAGCGGTAGGTTGCGAAGGAATGGGCCGAGTCGATTTTCTGATGGACGGCGCAACCGGCGAGATGTTCATAAATGAAATCAATACCATTCCGGGGTTCACTTCCATCAGCATGTTTCCAAAGATGTGGGAGTACTCGGGAATCGGATATTCGGAACTCCTCGACAGGCTGATCGATCTGGCCTTAGAACGGGCCGCCGCACGCCACCAGAATCGGTATTCACGGTGACGGTGGAATCGAAGTTGCCGCCGTTACGTCGGAAGAACGAGGAAGATGCTCAGAGCAATTAGAAGGCAGGCTTTGTGCGGCCTTGCCACAGCCTGCCTAGTAGCCGCGCAAAAGCCGGGAACGCTTTCGGGTCGAGATTCCAACGCGCCGCTCGGAAGCGCAGCGAAGGCGGTCGCAAATCCCGCTCCTCAGGGCGATCCGGCCAAAGACCTGATTCCGCTGTTGCAGCAATTCATCGACGTTTTCTCTACCGTGCAGGCGAGGGCCGCGGACGAACAACCGGTCGACAAGCTGATTTATGAAGGCGCAATTCCTTCCATGCTGCGCCAGCTCGATCCTCATACGCAGTTCTTCGATCCCGGACAATTCGAGCAGCTCAGGCAAATGGAAGATTCCGAGCAAAAGGGATTCGGCAGCATCGTATCGGTTATACCGGGGCGGGTGATTTTCTTGCAGACGCTTCCCGGTACTCCCTCCAGCCGGGCAGGCATTCAGGCGGGAGATGAGTTAGTGGCGATCAACAACGTCGCTATCCAGTCGCTCGAGCCGAATCAAATTATCCAGTTGCTTACCGAAGCGCGGCAGCAGAAGATTTCCGTCTATATCCGGCGGCAGGGAACGCCCAAGCTGCTGGAGTTCGTATTGACGCCTGAACTGGTGGATTCACCCAGCGTGGATCGAGCGTTCCTGGCGCGGCCGGGCTTCGGTTATATTCGCGTTGCGAGCTTCGATCTACAAACCGCCAAGCAGTTGCACGATGCGATCGAGAAACTGGGCGCGAATACTTTGCAGGGGATGGTTCTGGATCTGCGCAACAATCCCGGCGGCGTGGTGAAGGCGGCTCTCGACGCGGCGGCAATGTTCCTGCAGCCCGGTCAAAGGATCCTCACCGCGAAGGGACGCGCGAGCGAAGTGGAAACCGCCGATGTTCCGAAGAATGCCGCTCCCTATCGTTTCAAGCTCGCAGTTCTGATTAACGAAAAGACAGCGAGCGCTTCGGAAATTCTTTCGGGCGCCTTGCAGGATCACGATCGGGCGGTGATTGTCGGAGAGGCGAGCTACGGCAAAGGCCTCGTGCAGAGCGTCATACCGCTCTCCGAAGGGGCCGGACTGGCCATCACGACCGCTTTCTATTACACGCCCAGCGGGCGCTCCATTCAACGGCCACTGCAGAATTCCGCCTTGTCGGAAACGTTTAATGCGAACGCGAAACTTCCGACTTATAAAACCGACGATGGGCGCGTGGTGAAAGGCGGTGGAGGCATTCAGCCGGATGTTCGCGCCTACCCGCCCTCATTGACGCGCCTTGAAGCCGTTCTGGAAGAGAGCGGAGCAGTCACCTCGTTCGCGACGCGATATCTCTCAAAGCACGTTCCTCTTCCCGATCCGTTTGAAGTCACTCCCGAGGTGACGGATGAGTTCAAAGTCTTCCTGTCCGCGCGGCAGATTCAGCCCAGCGTGGGCGAGTGGAGCGCGGAGCGTCCGTGGATTGTCACCCACTTACAGGAAGAAATCGTGACGCAGGCGCGCGGCGTGGAGCAGGGCGACGAAATTCAAGCGCAGCACGATCCGCAGATTCAAGCGGCGCTGAAGGCCATGCAGGATGAATCGCTGCCGGTGAGCCGCGGAGGAAACTGACCTCCTTCGGCATCCGCCGATTCCTAGGTTTCTTTTCGATAATCGCCGCGGCTGAAATATTTTTCGAGCCACATGTAAAGGCAGACAAAAAGATAGCGGCTGCCCATCTCTTTGATCTTCAGTTTTGGCTTGCCGGTGCGGCGATTCCGCCAGGTGATGGGAATGACCGTCCAGCTATAACCGCGGACGATCGTTTTAAGGGGCAACTCAACGGTTAGATTAAAATGCGGCGAAAGCAAGGGGCGGCAGCCTTCAATCACCGAGCGGCGATAGGCTTTGAAGGCGTTGGTGGTGTCGTTCAGCTTAATGCGAAACATGAGGCGGATGAATAAATTCGCCATTCGGTTGACGCGCATCTTGAGCCAGGGATAGTCAATGACGCCGCCGCCCTTGATAAAACGGGAGCCGAATACGGCATCCCATCCCTGGTTGAGGATCTGCCAATAGCGCACCACATCGCGGCAATCGTCGGATTCATCGGCCATCATCACGACCACGGCATCGCCTCGAATCTCATCAAGACCGCGAATGATGGCCCGGCCAAATCCATTCGGACCGGTGTTCCGCAGGGGGATCAAAGCCGGGACACGCTCGCGCAGCAAAAGCAATTTGTCCCAGGTGGAATCTGTGCTGCCATCGTCCACGACGATGATTTCGTGAGGGACGGCATTGAGCCGCAATTCGACATACAGGTGTTCCACGGTGGAAGCGATGCAGCCCTCTTCATCGCGCGCGGGAATGACGACGCTCAGCAGCTTGAGCGGCTCTCGAGTGGCGTCGGGCAAGCGGCGTTTCATGTCGCTCCACAGCGTTCCAGCCAGCCGGGATTGGCCCGCACATGGATCGCGATCTCATCCAGGATGGAAGTGAGAGAGCGCTTCGGCTGCCATCCGAAATCGTTCGCGGCGCGAGCGTAATCCATTACAAGCCAGGGAATGTCGAAGGCGCGGGGAGTTGGATCGGGCTGTGGCTCATGCCTGCCGAAGCGAGCATCGCACCACGCGGTCAGTTGCGCGAGCGATGTGGCGTTAGCCGCTCCGCCGCCGATGTTATAAATCGCATCCGCGGGCGGATCGCGCCGCACCTGAATGGAAAGCAGATCCGCCAGGTCGTCCGGGTGAAAAGCATCGCGCATCTGATAGCCTTTTCCGCCAAAGCCAATGTATCTCAAACGTAGACGGGCGGCATGCGCGTGCAGCCAGTAGGAAAAGATGCCTTGCTCGGCCGTACCGAACTGACCGGCGCCGGCGAGCACGCCGCAGCGATCGATCCAGACCGGGAAACCAAAGGCGAGACCATATTCGATGGCCATAATCTCGGAACAGAGTTTCGTCGCTCCGTACAACGATACCGGCTGGCGCGTTGGGAAAGTTTCGGCGACGCCGCGCTCGCCGACGCCCTGAGGCAAGGAATTGGCGAGGTCCAAAACGAAGGCTTGTTCGTGTTCGCGTACTGGGAGCGCGGCAAGATCTCCGACGGAATAGACGCGGCTGCTGCTCAAGAGGATCAGGCCGGCTTTTCGCTCCCGGCAATATTCCAGAATGTTCAGGGTTGCGGAGAGATTGTGCTCTCCGAGTTGACGTGGGCTGGAGCGTCCATCCACGCCCGCCAAAACGCTGGGATGCGCGGCGGCATCGACGACCCAATCGCAGGCTGGAATCGATTCCACATCGCTGCGCATCCGCAGATCGCCATGAATGAACCGGATTCCTCTCGCGCCAAGCGCGTGGCGATTGCTTTCCGAGCCGGGCCGGAGCAGGTTATCAATTCCGGTAATCTCAGCGCCGTCCATGCGTTCCGCAAAAGCCGGAGCAAGCCGGCTCCCTACAAATCCGCAGATTCCGGTGATAAGGATCTTCATCCGAGAGTGCCGGCTGCGAGCTGGGAAGATCGATTGAGGCGGACGCGCCACGAGTCTACGATTTCCCGGAAAACATCACTTAGGGATCGCGTGATTCCCCAGCCTGGATAGTGCGCCTTCATCTTGCGGAGATCGCTGTAATAGCAGATATGGTCTCCGGCGCGGTTCTGGTCGAGATAGGTATACTTCTGCGCTTTCCCGGTGAGTTTCTCGACCATGGCGAAGGCTTCCAGGATAGAACACGAATTGTCTTTGCCGCCGCCGATGTTGTAAACTTCGGCGCAACGGGGCGATTCACAAAAGGCAATCATGAAATTGGCGACATCCTCGGAATGAATATTGTCGCGAACCTGTTTGCCTTTGTAACCGAAGACCTTGTATTCGCGCTGTTCCAGGTTACATCGCACCAGGTAACTCAGAAAGCCGTGCAGTTCGACGCCGGAATGATTGGGTCCAGTGAGACATCCGCCGCGCAAGCAGCAGGTAGGCATGCCAAAATAGCGCCCGTATTCCTGGACCATCACGTCGGAAGCGACCTTGGACGCGCCAAAAATCGAGTGTTTGGATTGATCGATCGAAAACGTCTCGGGAATGCCATGCTCATAGAGCGGATCGTCATAATCCCAGCGAGTCTCTAGTTCGCGCAGAGGGATGGTGTTGGGCAGATCGCCATACACTTTATTGGTGGACATGTGCACGAAAGGCGATTCCGGGCAAGCGCGGCGAGCGGCCTCTAGAAGATTGAGCGTGCCTACGGCGTTTGTGTCGAAATCCTCAAACGGGATGGCAGCCGCGCGGTCGTGAGACGGTTGCGCCGCGGTATGGATAATTACGCCCGGCTTGATTTCCGCCACGATATGAAGAATTTTCCGGCGGTCCCGAACATCAACGTTGAAGTGCGCGTAATCGGGGAGGTTGGCTTGCAAACGCTGGAGGGACCAGCTTGTATCTCCCTCCGGTCCGAAGAAAACCGCCCGTTCATTGTTGTCGATGCCGAAAATGCGGAAGCCATGCCGGCCCAGGCGCAGGCTTACTTCAGACCCAATGAGCCCGCAGGAGCCGGTTACTAAAGCGTTTTGCGTCACTGAGAGTTAATTTTATAGGACAGGTAATTTTCGGGGGAAGCGGCGGTGTTTTTGAAGCTGTTCCTGGTACACTCCAACTTTTGTGGACGAAGAACAACTAGGCTTTAATCGCGGCACGATGGTGCTTCTGCTGCTGGTTTGCCTGATGGCCTGGATGGCCTTCAACTGGTTTGAGACCGTCCAGCGCATCGTGCATTGCTACACAGCGGCGCCAGTCGAGGACTATTGGCGTGTTGCCGGCAATCTGCATAGTTACCGGGCATTCGATCTTCGCGTGCTGTGGATGCAGCATAACGAGCATCGGATCGTATTTCCGGAAATTGTATTTGCTTTGGATATGCTTTTGTGGCGCGGGCGGCTGATATTGCCTCTCGCCGTCAGCTTTCTTTGTTATTTGTCTATCTGGATTGTTCTCGCGCAGACCTTATTTACGGATCGAAGCCTGTCTTTCAGAGCTCGAATGGCAGCCGTATTGCTGGCCGGAATTATCGTGGGTTGGAAGGGAAGCGCGACGGTTCTCGCAACTCCATTTCTTCTGAATTGGACGCTGATGCAGGCGGGCGTAGTGCTCTCGCTCGCATTGCTCAGCCGCGCGAAACACGCTGCAACCAATGTTTGTTTGATTCTCGCGATTGCGGCGGCGGTTGTGGCCACTTACTCTTCCGGAAATGCTCTGTTGCTATGGCCCTTATTGCTGGCGGCGGGTTGGGTGCTTCGTCTGACCAAACGCCGGATGACCGCTCTCGGGATTGCGGCGGCTGCATCGATTGGCCTGTATTTCATCGGCTACAACTTCTCAGACAATCTGAACATTAAGAATCTCGTTTTGCACCCTTTGTATTTTCTTGGTTTTCTAGGCACTTACCTGAGCATGCCGTTCGGAGGATTGGACTTCAATGATCCGTGGATCATGAAGTCTCCTCAATTCGGCGTCTGCATAGGGTTAATCGGCTTGTCGATTGTTGTCATTCTCTTTGTAATCGCAGTCCGCGCCCGCCTGGTGGCTACTCAACCGGGAATCGTGCTCTTCGGATGTTATGCCTTCACTCTGCTAAGCGCGGCATTGACGGCAGCCGGAAGGATGGACCCGACGGATTCAGGCTTTAACGCGGCTAAAGTCACCCGTTATCTAACGCTTCCTCTCGTAAACTGGGCCATCTTCGTCCTGCTCTGCCTTTGGCTGGCATTCAGATTTCAATGGAAGATTTTTCATCCGGCCGCCATTGCATTTCTGGTCGCAGTGCTCGTCTTCGTTGGATTTCTAAAATTGCGATGGTGGGTGGAAGCGAGCAACGACGAATTTGCCAGGGAGCAAATGGCCGAGCTTAGTTTGGAGGATGGACTCAGCGATCCGGGATTGATCCGGAAGATCTTTCCCGATCCAAGCTACGTGTACCGCTGTTTGCCAGAACTGCGGCAAGGTCATTTGTCGGCTTACCATAGCAATCGAGCTAAGTGGCTGGGACGGCCGGTAGGCCAATTTTCAAAGATATTGAGCTCGGGGGGATCGGGGGAAATCACCTTTGCGTTCCCGGTGCGATCCGGGATCGAAGTCGGCGGCTGGGCGGACACCTACTCGCGCGGCACTGAGTTCAGATGGATCGTTCTGGGGAATGAGAATGGGCGGATCGTTGGCTTCGGAGAGCGGCTGCCGGCCGGTTTCCCGGAGGAGTTGCGATCCTTACGGATGCCGCCGTCGCTTGCCTGGGTTGGCTTTGTGAATCTCAAGGTGAAGACGAAGGCGATCTCCGCCTATATTGTCGATCCGCGCAGAAGAGGCCTTTTCCCGATCGCAGAGTCCCTGGCAGTCCCGGAGGTACATGCGGCAAGTTTGAACGATATGGGTATATTGGTTCCCAAAATCGAATGGCAAAAAGATCCGGCATGGACGCTCAATGGGTTTCGGGCGTCGCGGTTCGACCCTCCTCCGCCAGATCCCATTTACGGCAGTTTGAACGGCTCCGGCGCAAATAACGGCCGGATGGTTTCCTCGGTTTTCGCCACGCCATCGAAGGCATGCCTGATCCTTCCGATTCTGCACGGGGACTTGGTTAATGGATTGTCAGTCGATATCCGGAATGCCGATACTGGCCAATCGCTCGAAACGGCCCCAATGCAAAACCGCGACACGGAATGGGAATTCTGGCGTTTCCAGTTCGATCCAGCGGTGAAGCATCTGCGGATAGCCGCGCGGGATCAGGGCCGCTATTGGGGCGATTGGATGGCGATCGGGCCGCCCGCCGAATGCGAGTAGAGCGGCCGCCGGCGCGGGCTACCCGCTACAATCGACGCAGCATGGCCCAAACTCCCTGGGGCGATCTGCCCGTCAATGACGCCCACGTCCATTTCTTCTCTCACAACTTTTACGCCGGGCTGGCGCGGCAGAAAAAGGTGGAGAATGCGCAAGCGCTCGGTCCATTGCTCAACTGGGAAATCCCAGAAGCCGATCCGATCAAGCTCGCGGAAAGTTGGGCCGGCGAACTGGATCGCAACGGCGTCCGGCGGGTTTGCCTGATCGCGAGCGCGCCAGCCGATGAGGAGAGCGTCGCCGCGGCTGTTTCCGCCTATCCGGACCGCTTCTTCGGCTACTTCATGCTGGACCCGCTGCAGCCCGACGCGCTCGATCGCGTGAAAGCGGCGGCGTCCGATCCACGACTGCACGGCATGTGCCTGTTTCCAGCCATGCACACGTACTCCATCGCCGACCGGCGGCTGATTCCGATGCTCGAGATCGCATCCGACCATCGTCTCGCGGTGTTCGTACACTGCGGCGCGATCAGCGTGGGCGTGCGAAAGAAGCTCGGGTTGCCGAGCCAGTTCGACCTGCGGTTCTCTAACCCGCTCGACCTTCATCCCGTGGCGTTGCACTTTCCGCAGATCCGGTTCGTAATTCCGCATTTTGGGGCCGGCCTGTTTCGCGAGGCGCTTATGCTGGGGGATCTCTGTCCCAACGTCTATTTCGATACTTCAAGCAGCAATCGATGGATGATGTATGAGGACCTCGATCTGCGCTCCGTATTCAGGCGCGCTATCGATGTGCTGGGTATCGAGCGCCTGCTGTTCGGCACCGATTCCAGCTTCTTTCCGCGCGGCTGGAATGCGGCTATTCTCAAGCAGCAAACGACGGCGCTCTATGAGCTGGGTTTTGATTCGGAGAAGGCCTCTCGGATTTTGCAATCTAATCTCGAGCGGCTGTTCGAGGCGCGTGTTACAAATGGTACTCTCAAGCGCTAATAGATCGGAATATCCTGAATAACAAAATCGGCGAGTGCTTTCCACTTTGTTTTCGAGGCACACGCGATGATTCAACTTCGAGCAAACGTCAGACGATTTCGCCCGCAAAGTTTAGGCCGCCGCAAGCTTCCCTTTCCAGCGACGCCGGGTCTCCGCATCGCCCAGATAACCGCTGCCGCCAGCCTGTTCGATTTGGCCGGAGCGTTTCCGCCGGAGCGATGGGAGGAACTCGAAAGCTATAGGCCTCATGTTTTGCTTGGAGCGCCAGCCGATCTCGAGCAGCTCGTAGAGCGGACCAGAAGCCTGGCGCTGGATTTATCGAGCGTCGATCACGCCATTTTCGTTCTGACAAAATGCGGCAATAAGCCCGCGACGGACGTTTTGCGAGTAGTTCTGTGGCAAGCCTTCGGAGTTCCCGTCTACGAGTTGTTGGTTCGTGGGGAATCCCTGGTGCTCGCGTCGGAATGCGAGGCGCATGAAGGCTGGCACGTGGAGAACGGCGCAGCTTTCTCAGTGATAGACGGCGAACTGGTATTGAATGCGGCCCGTCGGAATGGGGTGCGGACCGGTCTGACTGGATTCATCGAGACCGAGCCGTGCCCATGCGGCCGGGCGGGCTTGCGCCTGATGGATGTCGAGCAAATGGATGGCGTACAAACGGATTCCGGGCAAATTGGGGCTCCAGCCGGATCGCGGCCGTTAGCCGCGATAGCTTAGATTGGTTTCCCAGGCCGAGGCGGACGACCTGCCTCGGTACAATAACGCTTTCTAGCAAGAACGTGGATGAAGGCTGCCGTTTGCTTTTTGTTTTTCGTTTCGTTCGTGCGCGGCGCCTCCGGAAGCGGCTATATGGGCCGGAATGTTTGCGCCGGGTGCCATAAGGACATTGCCGCCACGCAGGCTCGGACCGCCATGGCGAGAACGTGGCAGGGAACGGAAACCAAGCAACTTCCGGCGAACTACTCGGAGGCTTACGCCGAGGGGCCGGACCCCGCCATCGATTACCTGATCCGGAGGAAGGCGCAAGACTTCGAATATGAAGTCCATTTTCCAGGGCAGCCGCCGCTAAGCTTCCCGGTGGAAGTCGTCATGGGCGGCGAGCGGCATGGCCTCAGCTTCCTTTTTCGCGTGAAGGATTTCGAAGGCTCCCCTTTGCCTCGGGCGCCGTTGGTCGAAGGGCGCTATCTGCACTATGCTCCGGAAGATCGATTGGAGCGCTCGGCGGGTTTTCCGCCGGAGAAGCCCACGACGTATGACCTTGCGTTGGGGAGGGTGCTGACGCCGAGCTTCGAGAAGAAATGCCTCGGTTGCCACGGCGACCCGCGTGTTCGCGGTATGCATCCGGAAAGCGGGGTGAGCTGTGAAGACTGCCACGGGCCGGGGCAACCACACTTGCTGGCTCTCACGAAGAAATCGGCGGATAAAGGCATTTTGAATCCTGGAAGGCTGCCGCGCGCGGAGCAGATGCGTTCTTGTTCGCAATGCCATGCAGGCTTCAGCCTCGTACAGGATGCGATGCCCGACGATTTGCTTGTTTCCGACCAAGTGACAGCGCTCAGCAATAGTGAATGCTGGCGTCAAACCGAGGGCCAGATCACCTGCACAAACTGCCACAATCCTCATCAGGACGCGCCGCGAGCGGTGCTGGTGGCGAGATCTGAGAAGACTTGCCTCGAATGCCATAGCGAAAGCGTAGTGAAGCATGCGGGCTTGTGTCCGGTGAACCGCAGTACCGGTTGCGTCGGATGTCACATGCCCGATTCGAAAAAGTCCGCTCCGTTTGTGATTGCCGATCATTGGATCCGCGTGCATTCGGAGCAAAGTATGCCGGTTGGGGAACACCTGGAGGCGTGGCGCAGCCAAGTCCCGCCTAAACATCTATACCTGCGGATGATTACAGTGGACGATGCGGCGAAAGCGGCGGCGATTCGCGAACAGCTTTTTTCCGGCGGCTCGTTTTTCGCGCTGGCGCGGGCAAATTCGATGGATCGGACCACGGCGGTTAACGGCGGTTATCTGGGCGATCTCAAGGCAAGCGAGCTCGATCCCGACTGGTCGGCGGCGGCACTGACGCTCGAGCCCGGCCAGCTCTCCGAAGTGATCAAGGATGGCGAGCGATACCTAGTTTTGCAGCGGATGCCTCGAAACTTTCGCGAAGATGCGGAGACGCTGTTCGATAAGGCCATGGATCTCCGAAAACAAGATAAGCGACAGGAGTCCGCCAGTGAACTGCTGGAGGCGCTCAAAGTCTATCCCGCCTTTCTGCGCGCCCTGACCTACCTGGGAGTGACTTATGGCGAAGCGGGAAATCCACAGACCGGGGCGGGCATACTGTCCGTAGCCACGCGCCTGTACCCACAAGACGCGGGAGCCCATTTCAACCTGGGAATTGCGGACGGGGCCATGGGGAAGGAAGACGAGATTTCGGAATACCAGCGGACGGTCGAAATCGATCCGGATTATGTTCCCGCTTACCTGAACTGGGGCGCGGCGCTCTACACGAAAGGCCGGTACGCGGAAGCAATCGGGGTATATAGGCGCGGGATTAACGTAGATCCGCTGGAGGCTTCACTACATTACAGCCTGAGCCTGGCACTCACGCGGCAAAACAATACGGCGGAAGCTCGCGCGGAAATGGAATTGGCCGGTAAGATCGATCCCAAATACAAGGAACAATGAAGGGCGGATCCGGCTCACAGGCATGCGAAACTTACCATATACAAGGGCAAATATTGAGTGCTATTTGGATTTTTGTAATTGGCGCTATGTTTGCCGGTTTGGCCACAGCCGACAGCCCGGCCGACTGGGAAAATCGAGCGGAACAGCTTATCCGTCAAGGCGACAAGCAGGGTGCGCTAGATGCACTCGCGAAGGCCGCCGAAGCTACTCCGGCGTCGGCCGAATCCGAAGACCGGATCGGCTTCCTTTTAGCGGTTTTGCAACAGCAGAATGAGGCTGCGACGCATTTTCAGAAGGCGCTCTCGCTCGATTCGGCCTACGCACCGGCCCACTTTCACTTAGGCATGGCGTACTGGATCGCGAAGAACCCGGACCAGGCGCTTCCCGAGCTGCAGCAGGCGGCGAAGCTCGCGCCGGGTGTATTCGATTACCGTTACCACCTGGGAGCGGCCTATCTCCGGGTGAGCGATTATGGCGAAGCCGTCGCCGAGTTGAAGCAGGCTGTTTCAATCGATCCATCGAAGGCCCCGACGTGGGACGATCTAGGCCATGCTTTGCAGTATACGGGCGATCTGGCGGGCGCAGTGGATGCGTATCAGCACGCAGTTTCGCTCGATCCCGCCAACGACGGGGCGCGCAACGATTATGCCTATATGCTCGTCGAGACCAGGCAGGCGGATCGCGGGATTGAAGAGGCGCGCAAAGTATTGGGGCACGATCCATCGAGCACGGCGGCGCTGATGAACATTGGGTATGCGAATTTGAAAAAAGGGGATTTCGATTCCGCCGAACAGGCGTACCGGCAGGCTTTGGCCCTTGATCCGAATTCGGCGGCGGCGCACTACGATCTGGGTATCGCGTTGAAGATGAAGGATCAACTCGAGCCGGCGGAGAAGGAGTTCGCCGAAGCCAGCCGGATTGATCCCTCTCTGGCTGAAGCGCACTATTCTTTGGGCATTGCCAAATGGCAATTGGGCGATTTCCCAGCCGCTATCGAGCAAATGCGCGCTGCTCTTTCAGTCCGGCCGGATTATGCGGAAGCGCATTATATGTTGGGAATAGTGCTCAAGCAGAGCGGTGATTTGGATGCGGCGATTCCTGAACTGAAGGAAGCTATCCGACTCGATCCAAGCAGCCCCGGTCCCTACAACACGATGGGTGAGATTCTCCACATTAAGGGCGACAAGCAGGGCAGCGAGGAAGCCTTCGCCACAGGGGCGCGCCTGAAGCGCGAGAAAGAAGGACAGCTCGCGAATTCTCTTGAAGAGGGCATGAGGGGCGGGACGATCCCGAAGCCCATAGCGGGCGCCCCACCGCGTTAGCATGCTTTCCCGCAGGTGGTTTGTTAAATCGCTGTGTGCCAGTGTGCCGGTATTTTCTCTGGACCAGTTGCTTGTCGGCGTGCCATTGGGTGTTCAGTTCGTGAATGTTGCACGGGAAGCCGGGCTCAACGCGAAGACCATCTTCGGAGCGGAAAACAGCAACAAATACTTGTTGGAGACGACCGGCTGCGGGGTCGCCTTCATCGATTACGACAATGATGGATGGCTCGACATCTTCTTCGTGAACGGAACGCGATTCGATACGGTTTATCCCAAAGGCTCGGAGCCGGTCAGCCGGTTATATAAAAACAATCGGGACGGCACGTTTACGGATGTCACGACGAAGGCCGGCGTGGCGCGCACGGGCTGGGGGCAAGGCGTATGCGCGGGCGATTATAACAACGATGGTCACGAAGACTTGTTTGTGACTTATTGGGGCGATTGCGCGCTGTATCGCAACAATGGGAACGGCACGTTCACCGATGTCGCGGCGAAAGCCGGGGTCACGACCCGCACCACTAGCGGTCTGAAGCGCTGGAATACAGGCTGCACCTTTTTCGATTACGACCGCGATGGGCACCTGGATCTTTACGTCGCCAATTACATCGATTTCGATCCCAAGACGGCTCCCCTGCCCGAGAGTGGGCCCTGCTTATATGAGGGATTGACGGTTGCGTGCGGTCCGCCTGGATTGCAGGGCGGCAAGGACATTCTATTCCACAACAACGGGAACGGCACATTCACCGATGTTTCCGAAAAGGCCGGGATTTGGAAAAAACAGGGCACGTACGGGCTCGGCGTGCTGGCCGGCGATTTCGACAACGATGGTTGGCCGGATATTTATGTCGCCGACGATTCGGCTCCCTCGGCCTTTTTCAAAAACAACCACGATGGAACTTTCTCCGATGTCGGGATGGAGGCGGGTGTCGCGTTCGGAGCAGACGGCAAGACGGAAGCGGGAATGGGTGTTTCAGCCGCGGATGTTTTCGGGAACGGCAAGCTCGATATCGTGAAAACGAATTTTGCGGGCGATACCTCGAGCCTCTATCGGAATCTCGGCGGAGACAACTTCGAAGACGTTACGTTTCAGGCGGGGCTCGGACGGAACACGCGCTTTCTGGGATGGGGCGCCTGCTTTCTGGATTTTGATAATGACGGCTGGCCCGACATTCTCACTTGCAATGGCCACGTTTACCCAGAGGTGCGCGAAAAGGCCAGCGAATCCGGCTATCGCGAGCGCAAGGTTTTGTATCACAACCTCGGCAACGGCAAATTCGAAGATGTCTCCCTCGATGCGGGGCCCGGCATTTTGGAGCAGGTCGCGGGCCGAGGCTGCGCCGTGGGAGATTTCGACAACAACGGCACGCTCGACGTGGTAGTCAATTGCGTGAACGAGGCGCCGCAGTTGCTGCGATGCGATAGCACGCTCAATAACAACTGGCTGAAGGTGAAAACCGTCGGAACGAAGTCAAATCGATCCGGTATCGGCGCTCGCGTCTACTGCAAGCCGGAGGGCGAGCATCAGCAAATGGACGAAGTACGAAGCGGCGGGAGCTACATCTCACAGAGCGACCTGCGAGTTCACTTCGGATTGAGAAAAGCGGAGAAAGCCGATTTAGAGGTTCATTGGCCGAGCGGACAGATCGACAAGATTGCGGGGGTGAAGGCGAACCGAGTGGTGAGGGTCGTGGAAGGCTCCACATAGAGTGATCTAATCTATGGTTTCCGGTCCTCCCTCGCGGCGCATAACGATGTCGGTGAGGGCGTCCAGCTTCTTCTGGAAGTGCTGCATCCAGTCTTGATGGTCGGCTGCGAATTGAGCATGTTTCGCGTCGAAATCGCGCATCGAGTCGTGATGGTCGGCGATAAATTGCGCATGTTCCTTGATCCGCCGTCCGGCTGTGGCTTCGAGGTGAGCCATCACAACCATCGTGTCCTCCATCTCCTTCCGCGCTTGTTCGAGGACGGACACCCGCCGCTCGAGGTCTCCTCCGTTGTTCTCCGCCATATGATCATTCTAGGGGATTTGGGACGGCAAGAGATGCTAACCTGGCTCGCACACGGGAGTCTGTTGTGATGGCCTCTGCTGCGTCGTTTGGCGGGGCTCTGCGATTTCGACGTTCCCTACCAGCCTGGACAGGGGAAAAGAAAACCGGCAGAGCTTGCGCCCTGCCGGTTGTTGTTTTAATGCTCTTCGATTCGATTTACCAGCTAAATATACCGGAATACTGGAGCCGGCGCATCGAGTACTGGGCGCCGTTGAAGGCAATATTGGTGATCTGACCTGCGCTACCGCTGGTCACGTCGGTATTCGGGTTATCCAGGTTCGTGTGATTCAGTGAGTTGGTTGCATCCATACGAAGCGTGAACTTAAAGCGTTCAGTAATGCTGAACTGTTTCATGATGGAGGCATCCAGGTTCACAAAGTGCGGACCAAACAACATCGTGTTGATCGGATAGTTACCGAAAGTGTTCGGAGCCGGCGCGACGAACGGCCCGGTTAAATTGGGATCAGGAATAATCCATTCGTTCCGATTCTGATTCGCCGGGTAGGGGCTGCCCGTACCAAGGTTCGGGATGTTGTTCGGACCAGTAAAGGGCTGGCCACCCGTGCTGCCATAGTTATCGAGGGTCGGATAGAGGGGACGCCCACTGTAGTAGGTGAAAATACCGCTTATGTTCCACCCGCCCGCGATCGCGTTGACAAATTTGTTCATGTTAGCGCCGTATTTTCGGCCTCTTCCAAACGGAATATCGTAATTGCTTGCGAACACCCATTGCTGGTGCGGATACTCGCCGTCATCGACGTAACCGAGCGCGTAATCATACAGGAAGGTGTAGGCGCCATCCGGGCCGTAGCCCTCTCCTTTGTTGATTTGGTAGGTGTAGTTACCTTGTAGGTTGAAACCAGCTGCTGCTTTGATCGTCACAGTGCCCTGAAACGAATTGTACTGGCTGTTTGCACAGTTGCAGTAGTAGTCAATTGCGGTGGTATTCCCGTAGTTGTACTTTGGACCTAACAGACCGTCATAAGGAAATGTCGCGCTTGGATTATTCGCTTGGCCAGGAATAAACTCTTGCTCGTTAGCGTTGATGTTGTTGCCGAGGCCACCCTGATTGTGGCGGCTGGAATTCGCTACGTAACCGCCCGTAAAGGCCATTTTGTTCGTGAATTGATGCTGGACTGTGAAGTTGTAGGCGTAGACCACAGGCATCGTGAAGATGGGCGGCCGCGTCTTACAATCGATTCCGGAAGGACAGGGAAGAGTACCCTGTGCGCTGACGGAGTACGTTGGCGGGGCTGGCGGCCCGGAAGCAAGCGTGAAGATATCGCAGAAGTTATTGCCGCATGTGGACGATTGGCTCAGTGACTGGTTCGCCAGAACAGGCGGGTTCTGGGTGACGTTATGGCCGAAGGTGGAACCGAACGTTCCGAGGCTATAGGACCAGCCATAACCCGTACGAATGACTGTCTTGGGCGTAACCTGCCAGGCGATACCGAAGCGCGGGGCGAAATTGTGCCAGTTCATGTCCTGGTACCCATGACTGCCATTCAGGCCGTAGCCAAAAACGTCCAGCAGACCGGTATTCAAGTTATATTCGGCGCCGTTCTGCGGTGCATTGACCGTTTCCGGAAATACCATTTCCCAGCGAACGCCATAGGTTATGGTTAGCTTTGGAGTCGGCCTCCACTCGTCCTGCCCGTAAAAGAAGTTGCGCTTTTGGCGCTCCTGCGCGTTGGTACTGCTGCTGACGTAGCGGGCGAAACTGCTCACGTCACCCAACAAAAAGCTAGCTAGGCCGAGACCGTCGACGGAAGAGCCCGTGGGAAGCCCGGTCTTCGGGTCAACTGTACCCAATCCGGTAATGTTGTCGTTAAAGTGCACTTCGCCGGATCGATGGTTATCGCTAGGAACCCGCAGGTTTTCCGCGTAGCGAATGTCGGCGCCGAACTTAAAGTTGTGGTTGCCGCGCACCTTGCTGATGTTGTCGACGAACTGATATTGACGCTCATTTTCATCGAGGGGGCAATTGCACTGATTAATGCCGAGCGCATAGCCGATCTCCTGACTGCCTCCCACTGGATTATCGAGATAGAAGGCGGGTAGACCGCCCGTGTAAGTGCTTCCCGTGTTAAGACCCGGAATGCCGGCCGCTGTAGCAGGAGTCGCGCTCACATCGTTGGGAACATCGGTAATGTGGTAATGCAGGAAGCCGAAACGGAATTCGTTGATCAAGGTCGCATTGACTGTGTGCGTCCAACCGCCCGCAACGCTCTGATTTAATGCGCTGGAGTTTCCGGCGTAATTGGCGTTGTTGAAATCCGGGCCGCCCGCCTCCAGACCAAACGCGCCTGGCGCGACCAGGCTAAAGCCTGCGTAGCTATAGCGCCCGAAAAACGTGTTCTTCTCATTGCCGTAGTAATCCCAGCGGGTGTCATATTGCTTGCCGTCAGATACGGCTGTTCCGCTGCCAGTGTAGTTGTTGTAAGGGCCTGCGGCGGTCGGCCCGGGGAAGTAGTTCAAGAGAGCCTGAGCTTGCGGGCTGAGCCGGTTCGCCGGGATCTGATTATTTACAAAAGGCATGCGGCCTAAGCCAGTGGTCGGGTTGCCGGTGTTTGGATCATAGATCTGGTATAAGCAACTGTTGGAACCCGGAGAACCTGGCGTAGGGGTAGAAAGACATCCGGGATAGCCGGGGGAGGCCTGCAACCAATCGCTCAAATTGCCGGTCCGGTCGGCAGCGGTTGGAACGCTGGTGAGCACCGAACCACCCTTGTTGTTGCGAGTCAACTGGACATCGCCGAAGAAAAACAGCTTGTCCTTTATAATTCGCCCACCAAGCGAGCCGCCGAACTGATTCTGGTGCGTGGTCGGCGCGTAAGCTCCGGCATGGCCGCCAATGGGCGTATTCTCCGTGAACGGATTGCGGCCGAAGTCCTGGAACCCAGGAGTATTCAAGAAGATGTAATCGAAAGCGTCGCCATGGAAAGAGTTCGTACCCGATTTCGTGGAGTAGGTAAGCAGGCCAGCGCTGAAGGTATCAAACTCAGCATCGTAGTCCTGGTTTGACTGCTTGACCTCCTGCACGGAATCGAAAGTCGGGTTGATGACAATGATTCCCAGGATCGGATCCTGATTCACGGTGCCATCCAGGTAGTAGCCAGTCGCGTAGAATGGCTGACCGTTCACCTGGATCTGTTCGCTACCCTGCGGATTCTCATCCGCCGCGTGCGACCAACCCACTTTCACCGTCCCCGGATCCAAGAGCTCAAAAGACTGCAGATTACGACCGATGCTGGGCAGTTGCTCAATTTGCTGCGCGGTGAACGTCTGGGAAACGTCGGCGCGGTCCGTTTGCAGCAAAGGCGCTGCGGCCGTCACCTCAACTGTCTGCTCAACGTTGCCGACCTGCATCGCTGCATTGAATTGCGTAGCCTGATCGACTTGCACCGTGAGGTCGTTCGAGACGACCTTCTGGAACCCAGGCGCCTCGATGGTGACTTTGTACACGTCGGGAATGAGCTGACCTTTTGTGTACTGGCCGGAATCGTTTGTTGTGACTTCGGAAGACGTACCCTTCGTAGTGTCGGTAATTGTTACTTTGGCATTTACAACGGCCGACCCAGTGGGGTCGGTGACGGTCCCGAGAATGCTGCCGAAAACTTGTTGAGCATTTGCCGCACCGCCGAAACCGAACATCAGGGCACAAGCAACAAAGAGGCAACTGAAAAGCCCCTTGCGAAAGCTAACCATATCTTCTCCTTGGAAGCGAAAAAAAACGTCTTACGCATACCCACCCGGCCAGCAAAGCGGCTGCCCGGGCAGAAAACTACAACTCACACCTGGAAATTATTTTAGTCGATTTGCGAACTAAACGCACCTGAAAAGTTGCAGGGGTTTCAGTTCACCGCGCAAATAGCTCGGCAAAAAGTGATCTATCTCACTAAACACTCGCTCGCGGACCCGCCTAAGGGGGCGCATCATTATACTTTTAGGTATGTGGCTGGTTCTCGTCGCGCTGTTGGCTGCGGGAAGCGTGGCCGTTCCCGGAAACGCCCTGAGCGACGCCCACCAGCGCGGAGTAGCTCTCTATAAACAACAGAAATATGCCGAGGCCATTCCGGCCCTGGAAGAGGCTCTGCAGAAGGAAGATCCCAAATCAGCCGAATATCGGGAGTCGGCGGTCTTAATCGGTCAGAGCTATTTCATGCTTTCGGAGGCTCCGAAAGCGATCCCGTGGTTGGAGAAGGCGCCCACCGTGAACGAAGCTAACTACATGCTTGGGTATGCGTATCTCCAAACCAAGCAGCAAGACGAGTCGGAAGCGGCATTCGCGCGCCTGTTCGGTTTGAAGCCGGATTCCGCGGCCGCGCATCTGGTCGCGGGTCAGATGATGCTCAAGAAAGAATATGAAGAGCAAGCCGTAACGGAGCTAAAAAAGGCATTGGCGCTGGACCCGAAGTTGCCGGAAGCTCATTTTCTTTTGGGAGAGGTCGCCATTTATCGCGGCAGGATTGAGGAGGCAATCGGCGACCTGAAGGACGAGTTGTCTATCAATCCGAATTTCTCGATGGCCTGGTACCGGCTAGGCGATGCCTATACGCGCGAAGAGAATTGGAGCTTGGCCATTCCAAATCTGCAGCGGGCGGTATGGTTGAATCCCGATTTCAGCGGACCTTACATTTTGCTGGGCAAGTGCTATTTCAAAACGGGAAACCTCTCGAATGCCGAGGGAATACTGCGGAACGCGCTCGCGTTGGATCCCCGCAACTCCTCGGCAACCTATCTCCTGGGCCAGACCCTCATGGCTGAGGGAAAACAGGAAGAGGGAAGGGCCGTGCTCGAAAAAATGAAATCCCTGCAGCAGCAACCATGAGGTTAAGGGCCGCGCTGCTGGCGCTCGCGGTGTCACTCTTTGCGAGCGGAGCGCCGCCTGGATCGGAATGCGCAACTTGCCATCCGGCCGAAACCAGATCGCATCAAAGCACGAAGATGGCGCGCGCGATGATGCTGGCGCTCGTGAGCGCCTTTGCTGAGAACCTGCCTGATGCGCCACTGCACGAATCGAGCGACGGCTATTCCTTCGTGTACCGACGCGTTGAGAATGGCATCGGAGTAACGGCGCTGCGGGGCGGCGCGCGGGCCGACGGGGTGATCGAATGGGTGCTCGGCGCGGGTGTACAAGGGCAAACGCCGCTGGTACGGACTGAGCGAGGCGTGCTTGAATCGCGCGTGAGCTATTTCCCGCAACTGCACCAATACGGCATCACGATTGGACAAGAGGCTGGAGCTTCGCCTAACGCGGAGGCGGCGCTCGGGGTCAAGCAGAATGCCCGCGATCTGCGGAATTGCATCGTCTGCCACTCAACCGGGATTACCAGCGATCTGCAGCCGGTAATTCCAGGCGTGCAGTGCGAGCGATGCCATGAAGGGGCGGAGGAACACGCCCGAGGCAGAGGCAAACCGCCGTTCAATCCCGGTAAGGTTTCCGCTCCGGAGCAGGTCCGTTTTTGTGGCAACTGTCATCGGGTCAAAGCGCCTTTGGACGATGCTCAGTTGGAGAATTTTCGGTTTCAGCCACTCCGGTTAATGAAGAGCCGCTGTTTCGCCTCGGGAAAGCTCTCCTGCACAACTTGCCACCCGGCGCATCAAGACGCTCGCCGGAACGATCCCACTTTTTACAACGGGAAATGCCACGCGTGTCACGATAGCCAAACTTTTCATGCCGATCGAAGAGCGCAAGGAGACTGCATCGGCTGTCATATGCCGTATGTGCAATTGCACCCGGCGCTGAACTTTACGGACCACTTTATTCGAGTTGTAAAAGCGGGCGACCTTCCAGAGTCAATCGTTCGGCGGCGCGCTGCGGGATCCTGATCCCTGGAAAGGACGCGAGCCAGCTTGTCTCAAGCGCCTATGAGGAAGCGAGACGCGGCCGGATTCGGATCTTGCTCGGCTCAACGATGGCAAGCCGCCCTCTTAATTCAACGTTCTTCAACAGCAGAAGAGCCTTGCGAAGACTATCTCGAATCGCTTGTTCTGTAGGCGGATGAAGACGCAGCCGTACTAGCCCAGGAGTATTCTCAGAAGGAAAACGAAGTATATTGGCAAAATCGGCATCGAGAGTCACGAGCACGCGGTGATCATTGACGGCGAACTCAAGAACTTGCTCATCACTGCCTCCCGAGAGCCCGACTTCAGTGACGGCAAGCGCGTCATATCCATCAGTCCGTAACTCTCTTGCGTGAAGGGGTGAGATATTCTCGTCGAGGAGGAGCTTCACTACGTAGTCAGGACGATTTCATCAGCAGCCAACTGGGCTGCGTATTCTAGAGCCGCCCTGACGTGTTCCAGCTTGAGCTGTGGATAAGCCGCTAAAATCTCATCCTCGCTTTCTCCCGCCGCAAGCTTTTGGAGGATTAAGTAGACCGGAATTCGCGTGCCAGTGAAACAGGGTTTGCCCATCATGACATGGGGCAGAATCCCGATACCCTCTGGAAACTCCATGTACTGAATCTATCAGGTCACGCAATCGCCGCCAGAGCCGCTTGCGCACGGGCCAGATTCGCCCGTGCCTCGCGGCGGCTATTCGGTCACGCCAGATCGAGTGAGCGCTTAATTGCTTCTTCAACCCTTGTAAGAGAGGTCTTCGATAACGAACCCAGCGGCGGATACACGGCTCTCGCCTTTTCGATTGTTGTGACCTGATCGCACTTGACCCAGGAGTCCCGGTCGAGGCCTCCTTCGCCGGCTTTGAGCCTGGGCCTTAGACTGAAGCTCTTGGGTTCGACCGTCGAGATAGGCACAACGCACATATCGAGGGAGTGAGCGTTCAGGGCATCCGAAGAAATCACCAAGGCAGGACGTTCCTTATCAAGCGCCAATAGGCAAACCTCGCCACGCTTGGGATACCATCCCGCAGGTTTGGCCGTTCGCTTCGAGGCTGTCACTCCCGCTTCCAGGAGTTGAGACTCGCCAATTCATACGCTTTTCGTTCCTTTCGGTCGTTGGAGCCACTTGAAAAGAACTTTCCCGCCTCCTCATACAGGCTGGCGCGCTTCTCCAGGTCGAGGGCGAATTTCAGGAGCCTGTTGACGCGCTCGCTTTCCGAGCCTGTTCCTTTCGTGCGTTTCACGTCGGCGAGAACGCTCTTATCCAGAGAGAATGTCTTTGTGGTTTTCGTCGCGGTTCGCATTCTCGTTTCTACAAGATATCCAACTAAGAAAGATTGTAGCAAAGCTAATAGAACAAATTGGGCTAATAGCTAATGCCTCATGGCGAGTGCCGCTTGTGCGCGGGACAGGTTCGCCCGCGCCGCCGCATGACCGGGATTAATGCGCAGCGCCTCTTCAAAGGCTTCGATCGCCGCAGGCAAATTGCCGGTGATTGCCAGCACAGTGCCCAAGTTCGCCTGTACATCCGCATTGCGGGGATTGAGCGCCGCGGCTCTTTCGAAGTGCGGGAGCGCCTCGCTGTACTTGTGCTGGATGAAGTAAACACTTCCCAAGCCCGCCTGTGCGCCGGCATCCTCCGGCTTGGCTTTCAGAAACGCGCTGTATTCAGTAGCCGCGCCGTCCAGATCGCCGCTCGCCGCGAGTGCCCGCGCCAGGTTATAACGAGCATTCAAATACTCCGGATCCTTTCGCAGAGTCTCGCGCAGTTGTTGAATGGCGTCCGGGAGGCGGTCTTCCATCAATAGCGCGGCCGCTAGGCCGTTTCGCGCCGTGGGATTGGCCGGCTCAATCTCCAGAGCGTCGCGATAGCTCGAGATCGCGTCGTCCAATTTGCCGCGCGTCTGAAGCAATGCCGCCAAATTGTAATGCGCGAGGAAATCCGCCGGATATTTCTCGAGCCTGCGCCGCATCAGCGCTTCCTGGAGCGCAAAGCGGGGATCTTCTTGCGATGGGCCGACGGCTTTGGGCAAGACCTGGAGCCACACGTGCCCCATCTCGTCTTCGCTGCGGTTTCCGGTCCTTACCCGTATGGGCGGACGATTCGGATTGCGCGGGTTCGAAGCGGAATTGTCGTAAGTAATCCGCATAGCGATTTTCGTGCCTTTCGGAAGCGCAATCGGATGCCGGTATTCATACACCGCTTGCCAATTAATGTCCCAGTCCGGAATTCGGATCAGCCAGCGGCGGCTGCCATCCGGCAAAGTGGCCCAGGCCTCGATCAGTTTCCCCAGATAGTGCGCGTGAGGGTAAATGGCAAGAACATCAACATCCACCGGCAGCGTCAAATCGTCGGTGACCGCAAACGAGCGATCGCCAGGGGGGATATCAATCGCGCCATCGTGCTCGAGCTGAATCAGCATGGGAAACAACGTGGGCGGGTGGGAGGCGAAATAGATACCCACTTCGGCTTGAACCGATTCCTTTTTCCCAGTGGGCTGCAAATGGAGGTTCAGGATGAGATCGGTGCCGGGATCGAGGCGCCAGCTCATGGCATCCGGCTCGGGATGCAGAACGGTGCCCGGTTTCCAGAAAAGAAAATGCGAATCGGGATCGAAATCGTTAGCCGCGGCTTCGGTGACGACGTCCATGCCCGGAAACCCCGGATGGCCATCTTCGCCGTCGTGCCTGCGCAACGATTGCGTTCGATCGAGAACGATGTTGGCGTGATGCACGACTCGCGTGTTGTCGAGCCTGAGCTCGATTCCACGGACATATTTCGTCTCTTTGAGATCGGTCGGAAGTACAAAATTCCGGAAGATATCGGTTCCGCTCGCCCGCATTTGGAACGGCCGAGGCATGCGGACAATCAGGTCGGGTGGTCCCATTTGCCAGCCATCCGTGAAATGCGGAGCGGGAGGCAGACTCGCCGGATCTCCTTCTTTCTCGCCTTGCTTAACCCATTCGGCGATCAGGTGGATCTGGACGTCGCTGAGGCTCCGGTCGTCCTTGAAATCACCATAACCACGCTCCGGCGGCCAAGGCGGCATATAGCGGCGCTGGGTCACGGCGACCATCTGCGATGCGTGCTTGCGAGCATCGCCATACGTGAGAAGCGGAAAGGGCCCAACTCCTCCGGGGTGGTGGCATGGCGCGCAATGCTCAAAAACGAGAGGAGCGAGATCCTTTGTAAAGGTAACGGCGGGAAGTGTAACCGGGGTCGCCGATAGCGGCAAGGCGAGCAGCGCCAGCCAGATCAATCTCATGCCTTCTCTTCAGTATCCAGTGTCCGCCTCAGTGTCGAATCGCCCTCATGGCGAGTTCTTGTCACGATGTTTTGGAAATACTTTACGTGAGATATTCGGCCAGAATTCGAAGAAAGCGGCTCCAATGGCGCCCTCGGCCGTTAGCGTAGCGGCTCGCCCGAAAGTGAGACCCACGCCCCGATCCGCTGACGGGTAGTATAGGTTTGAGATCCCACCGGCGGCAACGTTCCCAAGCAGATTCGAATAGTTCAGAGCCCACTTGCCGTTGTCGTTTTTGCACTTCACCTCCGACAACAGGGCGTACGTAAGACGGCTCGCGAAGCTGCCGGTCCCTTTCCTGAAATAGCGTGGATCTTGCTTTAGAAGCATCGGAAGCAAGGCGCTACCGATCATCGTGCTAGTGAAGCTGTCGGCGTAGGATGCCCCGAACCGCTTTGCATAGCCCACCGCGCCTTGACGATATTCCGGGAAATCATTTTCGGCCTGACTCAACCCGGCGTCCAGCCCGGAAAGCGCGAACGTGAATGGATCAAACGCTCCCTTCGCCGCCAGATCGAATTTTTGTCCGGGACTGAGCGGTTCGGCATCCTTGACGTTGGAGGTATTGAAATTCGGCACCACGCCAAGAACCCGCTGGTGTTCTTGCTCCCGTAACTCCTCCGCGGCTTTCAATTTTCGCCGTTCCGTATTGAGGTTGTCCGCTGGATCCCCGGATGGAGGCGAATCCACCGCGCCGGGATTCTGGACAGTTTGGGCGCACAGAGGCGCAAGGGCAGGCGGAATCCCGGGAATAAACACGAGAAACAACAAGCGGCGGAGGACGTCGCCGGCGATCTTCAATGCGCCCAGCTCATGATGAAACTTACGGTGTGGAATGACACGAGGCTGTAAAAACCAGGGTCGAAAGGCCTTTCTAGGAAGCTGCCGCTGTGCGCTGTGTGTAGAACAACCGGCGTCCGAACTTTTCCGGTCTCAAACCAGTCGTCAATCGAATAATCTCACAGGCTATTTAAAGCGCTTCTTGTATTGAATATCGATGCCGAACTCGCCATTGTCATCACGAAGCGCCACGAGCGAGTATTGCCGGCTGAATGCCCATTCGAGGCGAAAAATCTGTTCCGAGGTTTGTGACAAGTTGGTGACATAGGTGACCGTGATTTGGCGCGAAATTTGCTGCTCGATGCTAAGCCGGGCTTGCGGCGTATTGGTAATGCCCTGCGCGAGGGGATCGATTTTGATATTGGTAATGCCGAAAAGCTTGGACAGGCGACTGGATGTGGGTGAAATGGCCTGCCCGAGTACCGTGTTCGCGCCGGATTGCAACGCGCTCACGTCATTCGTCACCTGTGCATTCGGCATGTTCGATACTGTATTGGGGGCGCGCCCCACAGTGAGCAGGGCGATGATATCTCTGGGCTGAAGCGGCGGGTCGGAACGATAGTTGATATTGAGCTTGTTGAACGTGCCGGATACTGTGACATCCACCGTGATGCCTCGCGCTTCAGTCTGAAGATCGAGATCCAACACAGGCTCTATCTTCACGGAATTAAAAAAGCTCACTTCTCCGCGATTGACGCTATATTTGGTTCCGAATATTTTAATCTCGCCCTGATTCGCCGCGACATTTCCGAGGAGCACGGGATGATCGAGCGTGCCGCGCAAACGCAGATCGACTTCGGCTTCCACATCCCGGCTGAGAGCGGTGCTCAGTTGCAGGTCCGGGGCGCTCTCCACGCGAACGTCAAGTTGCAGGCCTGTTAAGAAATCTTTTTCATTACTGGGCGAGGCGGCCGGGGCTGCGAGCGATGCCAGCACGTTGCCCACATCCGTGTTTGGATTCAAGACCACGCGCGAGACCGTCACCGTGCCGGAGAGCACGCTGTTGTCGCTCGTGCCCGTCAAGCGAAGCGCGGAAGTGGAGGTCACGCTAATGCCTCCCGCATAACGCACGCGCACATTCTCCGCATTCGCCTCCAGGCGATAGACGAGCGGTCCGCCGGGGCTCAAGGTCGCAAATCCTCCGAGCGAAAGCTCGCCTCCTCCGCTTTGCGCCGTAAGTTTCTGAATGGTGGCGCGGTCCCGATCGAATTTGACGGTCCCATTGACATCGGTGAGGCCATTCGCAACGTTCTTCAGGAAAAATGAGCCGTGCCTCAGCTCAAGCGTGCCGTTGACTGACGGTTCGGCGAGCGTGCCAGCCACAGAAGCCCTGACCAAAGATTGCCCGGAAGACTGCACATGGGGATCGAATAACTCAAAAATTCGCAGGTCCACCGCGCCTTCGACCCTAAGATCCATAGGCCCTTGTTGTGCATACGGAATGGAGCCGGCGAGGGTCAAACTAGTGTCTTTTCCTCCGATGTGGAAATTGCGAACGGTGGCAATTCCATTTGAGGCGTCGAGCACGATTGGTTCAACGTTGCGAAAAACCAGATCGGGCGCTTTCTGACCTGCCGGCGGCGCTGAACTGAACTGAATTTCCTGAAGCTGCGCGCGCGCGCGTAACTGGCTGGGGTTCTGAAGCGGCCCTTCAAACGTGAGGCCGCCTTCGAGAAATCCGTCGAAAGGCAACGCATTCTTCCGGCCCGCATGGAACAGCGCATAGAGCGTTTCGAACCGAATGCGGCCCAACCGGAATTCGCCTTTAACCGGATTGCCCGGGGCCAGCAGCACTTCGGCGGATCCGGTGAGACGACTCTCGCGGAGATCGCCTTCAAAAGCGGCGTTTAACGAGGTCCCGTGCGTTGCGGCGCGCATCGTGACGCTTCCGTAGGGGACGTTATCGACCGTAACATCGCGAAAAGCGACGGTCCCATTCGCGGTGGTTGGTTCAACGTGCCCGGGCGTGATGCGGGCGGCCGCCTCCGCGTGGATTTCGAATTGAGCGTTCAATCCCGGCTCGTACTTGCGGACTGGAGCAAGGGCGGCCAGCGGGAAGCCGTTGCTCTCTATCTTCAATTCCGCCTGTCCGCTGCGCCAGGAGCCGTGAACATGCCTGTAAGCGCCGGAAAACGAGACAACCGCTGGACCGGCTTGCATTCGGCCGCGAGTGATTCGCACCTGATCCTGCGCCGCCTGCGCTGAAAGTTGTATTTCGTTGAGCCGCTCGCCATACGCGTCCGCGTTATCGATATTGATTTGCGCGGCGCCTTGCGGCTCGGCCACAGAACCTCTGAGATCGACGGACCCGAATGCGATTCCGCCGGCGACCGGCAACTTGAATGCGGTATATTCGGAAGCCGCTTGAACGATGTTCGCCCCTCTGAACCGGGCTTCGATCCGAAGCGGGCTGTCATTCGTAACGTTCCAGTTCCGCAGACCCACGTGACCGTCGCCGCTGATATGAAGCGAGCCTTGATCGAGGGTCAACGACGAAAAATCGGCGGCGCTGGGGGACAGTTCGACGTGCGAACGGAGTTGATCCCAAGTCTGGCCACGCGCCCGGAACCGGGTAAGCGCCAGGTTGCCCTGTATTTGAGGATCGGTGGCCGCTCCGGCTATGGTCCCATCGAAATGAGCGCTTCCGTTCCGCAGCAGGACCGGAAGGGCAGGGGTTCGCAATCGTAAAAACCGGAGGGCCGGGCTCACGTCATTTAGGTTGGAGCTATCGAGCGTCACTCCTAAATTGGCGCCCAAACCACCCGAAAAGGACAACTGCGTAGACGGGAAATTCAGATGCGAATCGCCAAATTGGATTGCGCCGGATCTCTTTGCATAGGACACGTCGATATTGCCCGACACGGGAATAGCGCCCGCGGCCGGAACGATTCGCAGATTGCTTTGAACCGCGAAATCCGGATTGCGGTCACCGGGGCGGCCCTCGAGATGAAGAGAGCCGCTCGCCACTCCGCTCCAGGGTATGGGGCGGTCCGGGAAGAATGAGCCGGCCTCGCGGATATTGAATCCGCTCAGCCTGCCGTCTAATTCGAAATCCCGAAAATGTTTGAGCGAGGCCTCGCCGTTCAGATTACCGCCCGGCGCGGCAATCGTCAGATGGGTGAATTTCACCTGCTCCCGTTGAGCGAGCAGGTTGGATGTGAAACCCACGTTCTGAAACGAGAGCGAGTTTGATCGATAGACCAGACTGCGTCCGGATATTTTGCCTTGGAACGCCCAAAATGCGGACACATCGTAGTGCGCGACCCCGGTCAACTTCAAGTGACCGCCCAGCAGGCCGGGAATACGCGCGACGCTCGAAATGTCCGGGGCTTCGAGTTGCGCTTCCAAATTCAAATCCACAATAGGATGAACGAAATGCTGAACGGTCCCCGCAACCTGCAACTTGGATGCTTTTGACTGGAGCATGATTTGCTGAATGAGCAGCCGTCCGCGCTCCAGTTGAGCAGTCGCGTTCAGAGTTCCTGAAAACGGCCGGAATCGATCGGAATTGAAGCTTATCTTATTAGATGAGATCCGAGCGTCGTACCGCGGGCCTGTCCGGTCATAACTAACCAGAACCATCAGATCCTCTCCTTGAAGATCAACCGGCAGGCTCGTTAGGTCCATGTCGATTGCGCCATGGTTGAATTCAAAATGCCGAATCTTCAGGTCGAGCAAGTCCTGTACGGTCTCGCTTGCGGTTCGACGCATCGGGGGAGTCGGGATGTTAGTTGCGCCCTCGCGGTGCACAAGCAAATGAACATTCGGATGCTCTACAACCAGAGACGCGATATCGATATCCCGTTTAAGGAACGACACAATTTTCAGGCCGACACGAACGGAGTCCGCTTGAAATAGCGGCGGAGCGCCGGAAGGCTCGGTTCCATGTACTACGAAGTTGCCGAAATGGGCGGTAAGCGCGCGCCAGTCGTATTGAAACGATCCGATCTCGACTCGTCCGCCGCTCGCGCGCTCCGCCTCTGAAACGATCTTTTCGCGAACCTTCGCTTTCAACCAGCTCGTTTGAAGCGTGTAGAGCGCGGCCATAACAAGCAATAAGAAAGCGCCTGCGAGCGCGCCAAAAATAATCGTGAGATTCCTTCGATTCATAAACGAATCATTGAAGCGATTTGTCGAGGTAGACAATATCGACACGCTTACGGCTCTTTTCGAGCCAGGTGTCGAGCGCCTCGTCGGTGCGCTCCTGGACCAGAGTCTTTCGAATAGATTCTTTCGATTGTGCAAGTGTCGGAGGCGCGGCTCCGGGATGGCCAGCTCTCCAGGCCGCGGTTTCGCGGTCATAGTAGCTCTCAATATCGCTGTCGGAGATGCCGACATCCGGACGGAAGCGGTATTCGATAAATCGCAAGGTAGTGAGCTGAAGAGCCAGGTGCTGCCTTAACGTCGCTTCCGTAAGATCGTCCGCGGCGAGCGCCTCGTCGAACCGGGACTCTCCGTCAAACCCCGCCTTGACCTGCTCCAAATAGTTGTTTATGTCATTGGCGTCGGGAAATGGATAATGGCTCAACTGCATTTCGCCCTCGACCAGCAACTGCGCGACCAGGCGATCCGCGGCCGCTCGCCGCTCATCCGCGCCGCGGCTAATAGGCCGGCGATTCAGAAACGCCGTAACGCGAAGCTCTTCATCGAGCTGCGATTCGGTAATTACTTGCCGGCCCACGGTGATTGCAAGGCGGTCGATAATAGTGGCTTGCGCCGAAATGACAAGACAGGACATCACCAACAAGCGGAGCATCAGAATGCCTGTCCGAGCGAAAAGTGGAACTGAAATGCGTTAATTTTTTGGACTGTCGATATGGCGGTCCCGTTCAAGTAATCCTGTTCCGTTCCCTTGAGCCCGAAGAACCGAGGCGCATCGGGGCTGAAGGATAAATCGACCCGAATGGGCCCAATCGGCGTCCGGTACCGAATTCCGATCCCGACCGATTGCACCATGTAATTAAAATCCTGTAAATTCTGCTGCCGAAAGCGGAAGCTGAAATCTCCGAGCGAGCTGTATACGTTTCCGGCATCGTGGAAAAGCACCCCTCCCAAGTTATCTCCGTAGAGGGGAAATCGAAGTTCGGTGCTGTTTGTAAAGAGTGCATTGCCGCCCAGCGGAAAACCTGTAGTGAGATCGCGCGGACCGGCTTGAAAATCGGGAAAGGCGCGAAGCGATGTCGAGCCGCCTGAATACAGCCGTTCAGCTAACGGAATGGCTGGCCGCCCCCCGGTTCGGCTGATCGCTCCGAACTGCGTGCTTCTGGCGAAAACCAGATCGTGATGAAACAGGTGGTACGTGGAGTTGCGAAACAATCCGCGCGCGAATTGGGTCTGCGAACCGAGGAAAGCGGGCGCATAACTGAGGTCGACCGTTGTGTAGACGCCGTGGTGCGCGTCCGTAGGGTCGTCCCTCTTGTCATCGATAATCGAGAACTCCCCCATGCCGACTGTTTCGGGTTGGGACAACAGGGGAACCAGCAGTTGATCGATTTTGAGATTGGAGAGCGTTACGTTCCGAAGCACCAGGCGATATTGCACGGTCAAAGCCCGCGAAATCCTCTGTCCAAGCTGAACGGAGGCCTCGAGCCGATGAGCGGAGAACGTGCGGATGTCGCTCGAATTATCGAGCAGGGCCGTGAACGTGAGGTTCAAGTTTTCATGGGAAACGAACTGGGGAATGAAATACGTAAGAGCGGCGCGCTGCTCAATGGTCGAGATCGATGTTTGAAGGCTCACCGTCTGGCCCAATCCAAGAAAATCCAAGCGGCTGATTCCCAGCGCGAGTCGCGGCGCGAAACCGGTTGTTCCAGCCGGATTGTCCAGACTCGTGACACCTCCTCCAATGCGCGCAATTTGCGCCCCCACTCCTACATTCAGCGAATAGTGCCGCGCTTCGTCAATGTCATACAGTACGTACTTCCGGTCTTCGTCCCCATCGGGATTCTGAATGGCCGTGTTCACCCGCGCAAAAATTCCGAGATCGTAAAGACGGCGTTGGCTATCGGTTTCCTTGGCCAGCGATAAAGGCTCGCCTTTCTTTAGCTCGATGCGGCCGTTCACCAGCTTCGACCGCGTCGTTTCAAGCCCGCTTATCAGGACATCGCGAACGTACTTGCGTGGACCCGGACGCAGTATGTAGCGCAAGTTGACGCGGTTCGGCCGGTCCGCTGGTTCTACATAGTAGTCGAAAGTAGCGTCAATATACCCAAGGTTGTAGTAATACTCCAGCAAACTCTCCCGATCGTCGGCGACATCGGCTTCGCTAAATGGCTGGCCCTTTAAAGAGGCAAGCCTGAATCGCAGCACCGAAATGTCCTTTTCGCTCGCTCCTTCTATCGACAATCCGGCGACGAACCATTGCGGACCTTCGAGGATAGTTATAATGACCGCCAAGTCGTTCTTGACGCCATGATAGGCATCTTGGACATTCGATGTTACTACGACATCCCGAAAGCCATTTGAGGTATATAAGTTATCGATTGACTGAACGTCTTGCCTTAGATACAACTCGCTAAAGCGTCCGTGAGGGAAACGGGGAAACTCAGCAGTCTGTAGATAGAGACGCTCTCGAATCTCCTCAGCCGGGAAATATCGGTTACCGCTTATTCCTAGATAGACAAACTTGTGGCGTCGTCCTCGATTTACTTGGTAAGTGACAATTCGCTCAGCCGCGTTTCGCCCAGTAGCGATCTTGTATGTCGCTTCAGCCTCAAAGTAACCTGCCGATTGAAGATACTGTTCAATGTTGTGCTCGCCTTCGGTGAGGAGGTCGGCATCGATCGAGCGTTCTTGAAAGACCGGAACAAGCTGCCTGAGAGCGCTTCTGCCGATTCGAGCCCGGTTCACGCGTATGACGATGCGCGGACCGGCCTCGATATTGAGGGAGGGTCTTACACTGTTCGTCCCATCTTCATAGGCTAACTTCGTGAGAGCGACCTTGGATTCGAGGAGATCGTGCTTCTCATAATAGTTTCGGACATTGTCCAGCCCCTGGCGAACACGGGTTTCCGTTACTTCCTGCCAGCCGAGCAGCCCATAGAGCCGCTTCCAGCGTGTCGATCGAATGATGCCCTGTTCGGAGCGCTCCGGATTGCCGGTAATTTCCGGCTGCTCAAAGCGAGCGCGCTTTCCGGCTGCGACATGAAAGGATAGATTGGCCTGTTCCGTTTCCTGCCGGTCTTCGACATTTCCGGTAACATTCGCGTGATAGTAGCCGTTCTCCTGGAGCAGAGCTTTGAGAGAGACGATGGCTTGACTCCTTTGGTCTTCGGTGAAAGGCGTTCCCAGCCGCAATTTCGTGGCGCTTGCGAGTTGTCCGCTATTGGGCGGGGCTTTTACCCCGAGAACGGCTACGCGGCCCACGAAGTAAGCGCGCCGGGTGATGAATCGCAGCGCCACGCCGCCGTCGGCTTCCGCCGCATCTACGGCAAGATCGGAGAAGCGTCCCGTCGCGAACAGGTTCCGGATCGCTTGCCGCAGCCCTTGCTCATGAAATAGGGAGCCTGTTTGAAACGGTAGTTTTGCGGCCAGCTTCTCGAGCGGCAGCGGCTGGTCGGCCGGTTCGAAGGTAATGGAGTTAATGCGGCGGCCCTCGTACTGCAGAGCTTCCCAAATGAATGACGGTTGGTGGTCTTGGGCGGCGGCGAATCGGGTGGCGCAGACGCAAGCCAGAAAAAATAAGACAGAGTATCGAACGTACTGTGCGGCGCTTTCCGGGAACAGGCCGAATGCATGGATACGCTTGACTGTTACGATCGTCGTAGATGACGCTGGCCGAGCACGAACGCTACTCCCGGCAAATCCGCTTTGCCCCGATTGGAGAGGCGGGCCAGAGCCGGATCCGAAGCGCTCGTGTCTGTATTGTCGGTTGCGGCGCATTAGGAAGTTTCCAGGCTGAGGCTTTGGCGCGCGCGGGCGTAGGCTGGTTGCGGCTGATTGACCGCGATTACGTCGAGTACAGCAATCTTCAGCGGCAGTGGCTCTACGACGAGACCGATGCGCGGGACGAGTCTCCGAAAGCGATAGCGGCGGAGCGCAGACTGCGTCAACTGAATAAAAACGTTCAAATCGAACCGCGAGTTACGGACTTGACGCCTTCTAATGCGGAAGAACTACTGGGTGAATGCGACATCATACTCGATGGCACCGATAACTTTGAAACCCGATATCTCCTCAACGATCTTAGCGTCAAGCGGAGCATTCCCTGGATCTATGGCGCCGCGATTGCCAGCCGCGGGATTGTCATGCCGGTCGTGCCTGGAAAGGGCCCTTGTTTAGCGTGCGTGTATCCTGATCCGCCCGCGGGCGCTCAGCCTACTTGCGACGTGGATGGCGTACTTGCCTCCGCTACCGCCTCGGTTGCTTCCTTGCAGGTCGCGGCGACTTTGCGCCTGATCGTCGGTTGGCCGGATTTCGCATGCCATATTCATACGCTGGATGTTTGGCAAGGCACGAGCAAACAAGTACGCGCGGGCAACTCAGACCCCCAATGCCGGGTCTGCGCGGCACATAATTTTCTGTATCTTGAAGGGCATCGTCGGAAGGCGGTAAGTTTGTGCGGGCGGAACGCGGTGCAACTGCACGAGAACGCCCGGCCGTTGGACTTAGAGCAACTTGCGGCGAGATTGCGCCCGCTCGGGGAGGTGCGGGTAAATGAATTCGCCCTTCGTATTGCAATGCCGAAGTACGATCTGACCTTCTTTCCCGACGGCCGGGCCATCGTGAAAGGCACAACCGACATCGGCATGGCCCGCAGCCTCTATGCGCGTTTGGTAGGAGCGTAGCCATGCGACCATGTAGGAGAACAGCGGGCGGTTAGCTCAGCCGGTTAGAGCGCCTGCCTTACAAGCAGGAGGTCGCAGGTTCGATCCCTGCACCGCCCACCAGAATCAAGCCCTTAAAAGGATTGAGGGGCTGGTTTTGGCCGTCCCATCCACATGGACGGGCACGCCCATTACGAACTTTAGAGCGTAGAAGCCAGAATAAGTCCGACACCCAGCATAGCGGCAGAAGCGGGTTCCGGAGTTGGCGAGGCGGTGCCTCAGAGAGAAGCGTCCAAACCGGTTGGGCCGCCACCGTAATGGAATCTACATCACTTGGGACGATGTCCGTTATAGTTGAATTCACGAAAGGAAATTAAATGCGCAGGCTGATTTTTGGCGGAATGGTTTCTTTGTTGTTTATTGCGACCTTGAGTGCAGCGTCGATATACGACTACACCTTGAACTCGATTGACGGCGCGCCGACCCCACTCTCTTCTTTCAGCGGGAAGGTGGTGCTACTCGTGAATGTCGCTAGCCGCTGCGGGTACACACCGCAATATGCGGGGCTCGAGAAATTGTATGAGAAGTACAAAGATCGAGGATTCGTGATTGTGGGCGTCCCGGCAAACAATTTTATGGGCCAGGAGCCGGGGACGAATGCGGAGATCAAGACGTTTTGTAAGAGCAAGTACGACGTCAAATTTCCGATGATGGCGAAGGTCTCGGTGGCTGGATCGGACAAGAATCCGCTGTATGCGTACCTGACAAGCAAGGAGGAGAATCCGAAGACAGGCGGCAAGATTCAATGGAACTTTACGAAATTCCTGATCGGGCGCAATGGCAACATCGCGGCCCGGTTTGAGCCGGCGGTAACTCCCGAGGATCCGGCGGTTACGTCAGCCATCGAGGCGGCGCTGCGGTAGTTGACAAAGCAGTCGCTCTAGCGCCAAGCTCTCAAAGCCTTGGGCGCGATGTGTTTGATCGTCGGACTTGCCAATGAGACCCTTCCTGCTGGTAATGGCTGCGGCAATAGCCGTCTCGGCGCAGACTGCCGAATTTATCGGCAATCCGATGCCCACGCCTTCCTGCCACGCGTCCACGCTGGTTGAGTTGTCGAATGGCGATTTACTCGCCTCCTGGTTTGGAGGCACTCGCGAAGGATCTCCCGATGTCGCCATCTGGCAGTCGCGCCGGACCGCCTCCGGTTGGTCGGCCCCGCGCGAAGTGATAAGGGAACCTGAAATTGCAACTTATAATCCAGTTCTCTTCCACTCCGCCGCCGACGTTCTATGGCTCTATTACAAATTCGGACCTAGTCCCGAAACTTGGTCAGCGGGCCGAACTTATAGCCGGGATGAGGGCCGGACCTGGGCCCCGAGAGAGCATCTTCCGGCCGGACTTTATGGGCCGATCCGCGCCAAACCGCTCGTTCTAGCGGACGGCGCCATCCTCAGCGGCAGCTCGGTGGAAAGCTACGGCTCCTGGGCTTGTTGGATCGAGCGAAGCGCCGACGGCGGTCGGACCTGGCAGCGTATCGGCCCCATTGCCGCCCCACGCAATCTCGCTATTTCGCAGCCCAACCCCGGCGAACCGTTCGGAATCATTCAGCCTTCGCTTGTCGATCTGGGTGGCAAACATATCCGCCTTTACGCACGCTCCACCCGATCGATTGCACGAATCTGCCAGGCCGATTCTTACGATAACGGACTTACTTGGGGGGAAATAGTAGTTACCGGGCTGCCTAATCCGAACTCCGGGATTGACGCCGTGCGCCTGCGGGACGGCCGCTTGGTGATGATCTACAACCACGCTACGCAAGGCCGCACCCCGCTGAACCTGGCCATTAGCCGCGACGGCGTTCGGTGGAGGGATTTCTACGATCTGGAAACGGGGCCCGGCGAGTATTCCTATCCGGCCCTGATTCAGGCGCGCGATGGCGACCTGCTGATGACCTACACTTGGCGCCGCAAGAACATTCGGTTCCTGCGTTATCCCCTTGGCAAAATTCCGCAGTAGCAGCCGACGCCTGCTCGTCATTCCATTCGGAAATCCGCTTACCCTTGAACGCCCAGCTCCCCTTTCACTTACTCGCCCAATACGCGCGCTGCCCGATGTAGTCCGGATCGGGTAAGTTTGCTAAGATCGTCCGTCTCAGCTTGAGAATATCCACCTCGCCTTGCTCCTGATAAAGGACCTTGCCATCGGGCGAGATCAGCATTGTGAACGGTACTCCGGCTTCCCACTTAGGATCGAATGCGGCTTGCATCGCATAAGTGTCTTCCGATCCAAATAATAAATTGCGGCTCGAGGCGTGCAGGCTATCTAACCTTTGCATCACGCCCGGCTTCTCATCCGGCATGTTCGCCGAAACCGTCACAAAATCGAAATCGCGCAGGCGGTACATGTGGTAAGTGGTCTCGAGATCGGGAAGCTCGTGCACGCATGGTCCGCACCAGGTTGCCCAGAAATTCACCAACAGCACCTTGCCCGTCGGATTCGAGCGCAGTTTCTTGAGATCGTCCGCCGAAGCAAGATCCAGCCGAACCGGCTCGGCTTCAATTTTCTTCAGTTCAGCGGCCCGGCTGGCCTCCTTGGAAATCCATTTGGTCGAGCACCCGAACACACCGGTATGCGCGACGGGTACCGGCTTATCCGCGAGAAGCGCTTCAATCGCATTGCGCGCATCTTGCGTTTTCACCAGAGACTCGCGCTGGCTGTTATCCACCCGGCCTTCATAGCGAAGCTTACGCTCCCGATCGAAAATGAAAACGTGCGGAGTCGCCTTCGGGCCATAGGCGCGCGCCACGGCTTGCGTATCGCCGTCATAGAGGTAAGGAAAATCGAAATGGCGGTAAGCGGCGCGTATTTTCATTTCATCGAGACTGTCGCTGACGTCGGTGTACCCGAGTTCGTCCAGGCGAATCGCATTCGGATTGTTGGGTTGAATGGCAACCAGCGCGACGTTCTTGCCGCGATAATCGTCGGCCAGCTTCTTGATTCGCCCCTCGTAGAGCTGAGCCGTTGGGCAGTGATCGCAGGTAAATACAATCACCAGCACCTTGCTCGCGGCGTAATCGCTCAGCTTATGAATCTTGCCGTCAACTCCAAGGAGAGAAAAATCCGGCGCGGGAAAGCCCAACGCAAGTGTCGCGTGCGGTTCATCCGCGAATATCGCCAGCGAAAGGAGCAAGAGAGCAGAAAATCGCCACATACGACAGAAATACCATTAACGATCTTCAGTCTATGCGACTTTGGTCTCAGGCGCCTACCGGCTGCGCGACTTGTTTGCGCGCGTATTCCTCCAGCTTGCGCGCATCGCCATAAAACTTGCGAATTCCTTCGCTCAGCTTATCCACCGCCATCGCATCTTCATTGTGCATCCAGCGGAACGTCTTTTCGTCCAAATGAAGCTGGTCCCCTTCACTCGCCTTGGCGGTCTCCGGCGTCAGTCCGGGTTTGATTTCGCCCTGCGTTTTCGCCAGCTTTTCGAGCAGGTCGGGACTGATCGTAAGCAAGTCGCATCCGGCCAGCCGGATGATCTGTTCCACTTTCCGGAAACTCGCGCCCATCACCTGCGTCTTATAGCCGAATTTCTTAATGTAGTTGTAAATCCGGGTAACCGACGCCACGCCCGGATCCTTTTCGATCGGGATGTCTCCACCGCCGCCTTCCTTCTTGTACCAGTCGTAGATTCGGCCCACAAAAGGAGAGATGAGCGTGACGCCGGCCTCGGCGCAAGCCACCGCTTGAGCGAAGCTGAACAACAGCGTCAAATTGCAGTGGATTCCCTCGCGCTCCAATTTCTCCGCGGCGCGAATTCCTTCCCACGTGCTCGCAATTTTGATAAGTATGCGTTCTCTTTTCGTTCCTCCGTCTTCATATAACTGAATCAGGTGGCGAGCTTTAGCGAGACTTCCCTCGGTATCGAAACTCAACCTCGCGTCCACCTCGGTGGACACGCGTCCCGGAATCACCTTCAAAATCTCGGTGCCGAAACTGACGAATAGTTTGTCCATGAAGGCTTCGGCCTGCGCCTTCTCATCACCGCCCTCTTGGCCCGCGTGTTCTACCGCCTCTTCCACCAGGTGATGGTACTCCGGCTTTTGAGCCGCGCTGTACAGCAAGGAGGGGTTGGTGGTAGCGTCCTGCGGTTTGACGCGGGCAATCGCCTCAATATCACCGGTATCCGCCACCACGACCGTGTACTTCTTTAATGAATCAAGCTGTGTCATTCCTGAATAACTCCTCTCCGGAAAATCGCGCTGTGACTAAACGTATCGAACTAGCCGGGCAAGTTGGCCCGTGCTCGTCTATTACTATTGGACACCCAGGGCCACAAGGGCCTGGCAGCCCTTGCGGCCAATCGAACCGTGAATCCAGCCGGACTACGCCTTTCTCTTCGGCTCGGAGTCGCTGTGGGGCGTAGTTCCAGTTCCTCTGGATCCGGGGACGATAGTGGGCGCGGGTGAGCTGCTGCTCGTGCCAGGGGTCAGGTTGGTTGTCCCGGCTCCCGCTCCCGATCCTGCCGCAACTCCGGAAGTGTCGACGCCTCTCCCGCCAACCGACATGTTTGCGTTCGCCGCAATTGTGTCGTTTATGCTGAGACCGGCTTTCTTTGTTCTCAGAAACTCCGCTTTTTGCTCTTCCGTTAGGGAACTTTCGGGAATATCGGCGAAATCGCCCTTTGCGTCTACCGGTAATTTGTCGAACTTGGGATCTGTCATCTGTTACCTCTACTGTTGGATCGATCCCAACGCAAATCTTAAACAAAAGAAAACAGTGCCGGCCGCGGGGCCTGTCCCTGCCCTTAGGCGATTCCGGAGAGCGCAGCGTCAAAACCGGCAACGCCGCCCCGAACACGGCCACATCGCAGCTCAATTCCGCAGCCCCGCGGTCGCTTATTCCTTTTCGAAGATCATCACGTTATGCTCATGTTGACCCTGAGCGTTCGTGCCGGTCAGGGTGTAAGTCATCCTCTTGCCATCCTTGGAAACCACGCCATGGCCGGTTGAATTCTGGCTATTCATTTTCCAGGTATGCTCCACTGTATTGCCGGATGTCTTTGACATAACCGTGGAGTTCTCCATCCCTTCGATGGGAACCGCCTCGTCTCCGGAAGGAGTGTATGACCAGTCAACGGTTTTGTCCTGTGCATCCACCGTCTCGACGCTGACTTTTCCCTCCTGTGCAATCGTCACCGTCTCGCTCTTCGGCGCCGGGCCGGGTTTAAATCTCGATTTCGCAACGTTCAGTTTCCACGTTCCGGTAAACGGGCTGTTCTGGTCGCCTTGCGCGGCCGCTATGGCTGCCGATGCCAACAGTGCCGCTGCCAGCGAAGTTACATAAAGATACTTTTTCACTGAGTTCCCCTTCTTCAGACTTATCTGAACAGATCGGGGGTATTATATGCCTTTTCGTCCAGGCAAATCCACGAGTGGTCCGGCGTCTGTCGCGCTAGACCTGCAGCACCGCAATATCCACCGTCGATTGGTGACCTTCAATTACCACGATTCCGCTCTCGGTTACGTGATGTTTTTCGCGGTCTTTATCGAGATTGTAGCCGACTTCCGCGCTCTCGGGAATCTTCACATTCTTGTCCAGAATCGCCCGGCGGACCTTGGCGTAACGCCCGACGTCGCAGTTATCGAATAGGATTGAATCCTCGACGAGCGCGCCGGTATGTACGCGGACACCCCGGCCCAGTACCGACCGCCGCACGGTCGCGCCCGAAATAATCGAGCTCCCCGCAACGATGGAATCGACCGCGGTCCCGCGCCGCCCCTCTTCATCGAAGACAAACTTGGCCGGTGCGTCGAAATAGCCTGCCGTGCGCAACGGCCACTGCCGGTTATACAAATTCAACTCGGGCGCCACCGATCGCAGATCCATGCTCGCTTCGTAATAGGCATCCAAAGTCCCCACGTCCCGCCAGTATTGCGGCGCGCCGATCGGATCTCCCGGAATCACGTTGGTCTGAAAATCGTAAGCATACATATCCACGCGGCCGATCAGCGATGGCAGAATGTCCTTCCCGAAATCGCGCGAGCTTTGCTCGTTCCGGCTGTCGGCGTATAGCTCCCGCAGCAGCAGATCGGTCGAGAAAACATAATTACCCATGGAGGCGAATACCCGATTAGGATCGTCGGGCATGGTGGGCGCGTCAGCCTTCTTTTCATGAAAGCCGATGATGTTACCTCCAGGCGTGGTCTCAATCACGCCGAATTCGGCAGCTAATTCCCGCTGGACGGGAATCGCCGCCACTGTCACGCCGGCGCGTTTCTCCACGTGATATTCGATCATCTGGCGGATGTTCATCCGATAGATGTGATCCGCCCCGAAAATTGCTACCACGTGGGGATCGGCCTGCTCGATCAGATTGATATTTTGGAAAATCGCGTCGGCTGTTCCGCGATACCAGTCTTCGCTCTCGGACCGCATCTGGGCGGGAACCGGAATTATGAAATTGTTCTTGAGCAGGCCACTCACTTCCCAGCCTTCGCGCAGATGCTGGAGAAGCGACTGGCTCTTGAACTGAATCAGAACGTAGATGGAATAGATGCCGGAATTGATGAAATTGCTGAGGACGAAATCGACGATTCGGTAGCGGCCGCCGAACGGAACCGCCGGCTTGGCGCGCTCCTTCGTCAGAGGATAGAGCCGGGTTCCTTTACCCCCTGCCAGAACAAATCCGAGAACACGAAGCTGCATTCCGACTCCCTCTGCCGACAAGCATAACGAAGTGCTCCGAAGGCTCTGCTATTAGCCCCGGTTCCAATCCTGGGCGAGTTGCACGAACGACCTCACGGCTACTCCCGTGGGTCCTTTCGATAGCCATGCCTTGCCATCGTCCAGCCATGCCGTGGCCGCGATATCGAGATGCACCCATGGCGTCGGATCGGCGAACTCGCGCAGGAACCATGCCGCTGTGATCGAGCCGCCATAACGCCCGCCGATGTTGGGCAAATCCGCGAATGCGGATTTCAGGTAGTCCTTGTACTCTTCGTCCATCGGCAGTTGCCAGGTTTTTTCTCCAGCGAGCTGCGACGCAGCCAGAAACCGCTTCAAGAAGGCCTCGTCATTTGTAAATGCGCCGATATTGTAGTGGCCCAGCGCGATCCCGATTGCGCCGGTCAACGTGGCGGCGTCCACAATATGCGTTGCGCCATTGCGCCGGGCATAGGTGATTGCATCCGCCAGGATCAGCCGGCCTTCGGCGTCCGTATTCAGCACTTCTATCGTTTTGCCGGCCAGCGAGGTGACGATGTCTCCCGGCCGCTGCGCGTTCCCATTGAGCATGTTTTCGACCGTCGGGACATATGCCGTTACCGGGACCGAAGGCTTCAGTTGAGCGATCGCCTTCATCGCCCCAATCACGGCGCCCGCCCCCGCCATGTCGTATTTCATCTTTTCCATGCCATCCGCCGGCTTGATGGAAATGCCGCCGGTGTCGAATGTCACGCCTTTGCCCACCAACGCGAGGTGATCCTTGCCGGCAGGGTGCGACGGACGATATTTGATCGCGATCAGGAACGGCGGATTGCTGCTGCCTTGCGCGACACCGAGCAGCGCGCCCATGCCCAACTTGGCCAGCGCCTCCTGGTCCAACGTTTCACACTCGAGCCCCGCTTCGGCGGCCATTTGGCGGGCGGCGTCCGCGAGCGTTGCGGGGATGAGCTTGTTGGCCGGCTCATTCACCAGATCGCGCGCCAGGTTCTGAGCCTCTGCGACAATCCGGCCGTGCCGCACCGCCTCGCTCATCGAATTGGAATCGAGATGCGGCGTCACAACCGTAAAAGAGTCAATCTGTTTCTCGGCTTTCTTTGGGTCCGATTTGTACTTGTCCGCCTCCCAATCGCCCAAGACCGCGCCTTCAACCGCAGCTGAAATCTCACTGGCCGTTGCGGTGGCATCGAAAAGCAAAGTCATCTTGCGTGATCCCTTGCCTTTGAGCGCGCGAACCAGCGCTCCGGCGGCCCTTCTCGCTTCGACTGCCGTGAACTTTCCACGCTTACCGCCCCCGATGACAACCAGCCGCTTCGCCGCAATGCCGGCTGGCCGGTGCAGAATTGCCATCTCGTAAAGCTTTCCTGTGAACTCGCCGGTCCCACGCAACTCCGCCAGCCAGCCCGATTGCACCGCAATTTCAGGATCGGAGCCGGTTTCAGCGGCCGCCGCGGAACTTTCGGCCGGCTTGGTTTCCTCCGCTTCAAAACAAATGACGGCCAGCGCGTCGGCGGCTATTTTTTCTATTGGTGAAGTTTCAAACTGAATTTGCATGAAGTTTCTTTGGAAAACGCAGGCAACGCTTTCGGAACCCTCCTACTCGCGCGCGCGCCTTCGAATAGCGGCCTTTGCTTCCGCCTGCATCTCCTTAACCTTGATCGCTTCGCGTTTATCGTGGAACTTCTTGCCCTTGGCAACCGCAATCTCAACCTTAATCCGGCCGCCTTTCAGATACAGCCGCGTGGGCACCAGAGTCAAGCCCTTCTCTCGCGTTTCGCCGCGCAATTTCTCGATTTCCCTGCGGTGCAACAGCAGCTTTCGTTTTCGGACGGGCGGGTGATTCATGATGTTGCCGTGCGAATACTCGCTGATGTGCGCGTTCAGCAGCCACGCCTCATTTTCGCTCACCTCCGCATAGCTTTCTTTCAACTGAATCTTGCCGTCCTTGGCGGATTTCACTTCGGTTCCGGTCAGTACTATCCCGGCTTCGTAGCGGTCGAATAGATGATAATTGTATCCGGCCGCGCGATTGTCGCTCAAAATTTTGATTTCGCTGCTTTGGGCCACTTAGCGCCGCCGTCTTCTCTCTTGCAAATCTCGCCGGTTCGGGGCTGGAAACCTGCACGGCTCGCCATGCAGGAACGTCTTCCATTTCGAAGAGGGAGAGGAACATCCTCCCGGAAGAACACTGTTTCTGTATACGGCGAGGATCTTAACGGAATGCTACTCGCAAGGCCGGGAGCGGATTGCGCTAGTAGTCTAACATAGGCTGGGATGCTTCTAAGGTGAAGGTTTCGAATCGGTTATGGTCGTGGGCTACGCTGGTCTGCGCACTCGCTCTGATCGTCCCGGCCGTCCAGGCGCGGACGAAAAAGGGCGACAAACTCCTAAAATTGGGCGAGAAGGCCGAAGCTCTAAAAGACTACGACACCGCGCTCAACTATTACGATCAGGCGCTCGACACCGATACCGGCGAGCCCACCTATATTCTGGCCGATCAGACTATCCGCGCCAAAGCGGCCCAAGTCCATTTGACGCAAGGCAGGAAGCTGCAACAGCAGCAAAAACTCGAGGAGGCGCTTCTCCAATTTCAAAAGGCGTTCCTCGCGGAACCCTCTTCGCAGATTGCGCTGCAGGAAATCCGCCAGACTACTGAGATGATCAAGGAGCGCGCCAAAGCCCCCGCCGGGACGCCCATCCTGACCCCGGCGGAAAAGGCCCGGCAGGTGGTTGAAAAGCGTATCGGCTCGCTCGAAGGACCTCCTAAGCTGCGGCCCATCAATGACCAGATCAGCAGCTTGAAGATGAACAATCAGCCCGCCCGCGTGCTGTATGAGAGCGTCGGGAAACTAGCCGGTATCAACGTCCTGTTCGATCCCTCGGGAATCGATACCACTACTGGTAAGAACTTTAACCTCGATCTGAACAATGTCACCCTCGAAGAGGCCCTGAACTACGTCGGTCTCGTCACCCATACATTCTGGAAGCCGATCAGCCGGAACGCGATTTTTGTTACGCAGGAGACCGACCAGAAGCGCCGGGAATATCAGGATGAAGTGGTAAAGGTTTTCTACGTTCAGAACGCCAGTACACCCACGGAATTTACTGAGATCTTCAATGGCGTCCGCACCGGCGCTAAATTGACCACCGGTGTTTTCTCAGTTCCCAGTCAAAACGCGATCATCGCCCGCGGCACTCCCGACACGATCGCCTTGGTTGAAAAGCTGATTCACGATCTCGACAAGCCGAAGCCGGAAGTAGTCATTGATGTCATTGTCATGGAAGTCAATAAGGTAAAGACGACCACCATCGGAGCGGCTCTGGCGGGTCAAGGCGGATTATCGCTGCCTATCAATTTCACGCCGCGCAATCCGGTTGGGGGGACCAGCACTACCGGGACGACGGGCACCGGCACGACCGGCACCGGAACAACGGGCACCGGGACGACCGGTACCACCACCCCTTCGACCAGCACCGGCCAATTCATCACGCTGGCTCAAACCGGCCATCTTTCGAGCGCCGATTTCGCCCTCAGTATACCCAGTACGATCGTGCAAGCGCTGTTGAGCGATAACACCACACATGTATTGCAGCGTCCTCAATTGCGTGCTACCGACGGCGGTCAGGCCTCTCTCAAGATAGGAGAGAAGATTCCCTATGTTTCCGGGTCTCTGAACTCAGCGGTGGCGACGCCCGGTTCCATTCCTTACGCGACCACCCAGTTCCAGCAGATAGACGTAGGAACCGAAATAGACCTGAAGCCGCATGTAAATGGTCCTGACGACATTAGCATGCACATCAAAGTGGAGATCTCTAATGTCTTGCAGGACATAAACATAGCGGGAATTGAGGAGCCCGAAATCGGTCAACAGGTGGACGAGGCGGACATCCGAATGAGGGACGGCGAAGTCAGCATCCTCGGTGGTCTCTCTGACAAAGAATTGAGCACGTCGCTTTCGGGCCTTCCCGGATTCACTAACATTCCTTTGTTGGGATATCTGTTCGGAACCAAGACCAAGATCAACACCGATAACGAGATTCTGATCGCCTTGATTCCGCACATCGTGCGCGCTCCCGATCTGAGCAATATGGACGATGAAGGCATCCTTGCGGGCAGTGAGCAGGTAGTACGAGTCTCGCGCCGCCCGGAGACCGCGACCGCGGCTCCCGCTCCCGCCGCGGTCAAGCCGCCCGTCAATACTCCGCCTGCTATGCCACTACCGGCTCCCGCTCAGAATCCTCCCGGACGCTCGGGTCCTTAGGATAAGGGGAGCGGGAAAGATGTTACGCGGCAGCGATTGCGCCGGGTTGCGGAGGAGGCGTCAGAGGCAGGCGGGACTCACCTTGATCGAGTTGATCGTCGCCTTTACGATTCTTCTGATTCTGACTACCATGGCTATTCCCACCGCCCGCTACCAGGTCCGGCGGCAAAGAGAAAAGGAGCTTGCCGAGGATCTGCGCGACATGCGCGCGTCCATCGACAAATACAAGGATTATTGCGATCAGGGCAAGATTCAGTCTCAAAATCCCGACGCTTACTGCTATCCCTTGACCCTTGAATCGCTGGTGGACGGAGTGCAGCTATCGAACACCATCAGCGGCAATGGGCAGAGTGGAAAAATGCGCTTTCTACGCCGCATTCCCAAGGACCCCATGACCGGAGACGCCAATTGGGGGAAACGCAGCATGCAGGACGAGCCGGACTCTAACTCCTGGGGTGGTCAAAATGTCTTCGATGTGTACTCTCAGACAATGGATAAGGCGAGCGATGGGACGCCCTACTCGCAATGGTGAGACCGGTTGTGAATAGCGGAACGAGCAAGCTGAAACGCGCGCTGCGGGGTTTCACTCTGATTGAGTTGATGGTGGTCATGGCCATCATCTCGATTCTGCTGGCGATCGCGTTACCGATCTATCAGAAATCGATTGTACGCGCGAAGGAAACTGTGCTCCGTAACAATCTCTTCACCCTGCACACGATGATCGATGAGTACACCATTGACAAGCAGAAGGCGCCTGAAACTCTGCAAGACCTGGTTTCGGAAGGTTACTTGCGGCAGGTCCCGCAGGATCCGATGACCGGCTCCGATCAGACCTGGAAGTTAATTATGGAGGACACGCCGGTCGGCGGCAGCAACAGCACTCCGGGTATCTTCGACGTCCACAGCGGCTCGGATAAGACCGGCCTGGATGGCACGGCCTATGCCGATTGGTGAGCCGGGCGCCCACCTGCTGTTAAACTGAATTTCGCGCCGAATCCCCGATCGTCTAATGGTAGGACAGCGGCCTTTGGAGCCGTTAATCGTGGTTCGAATCCATGTCGGGGAGCCAAACCTTTAGAATCAATAACTTACGAACAAGAGTTGACGGCTGTACCGATCATCGGTACAGTTTGAGGTATGCGGCCTAACGAAGCGCTCACCTTGTACAAGCGTCATGCGGCTTCTTGTACCGTTCTGGACAAGAAGCTGAAGCCGGAGGCACGGCGCTATTTCTTTGACTGTCCTTGCCCGATTTGGATTGTTGGCCGGACACCATCCGGCGACATTGTGCCGCGTCAAAGCACGGGCGAAAGTGATCTTCGGAAAGCGGAGGCAGTTCGTGCGACGCTGATCCGGCAGTCCAAGGGAGACGAAACCAGCGGCCCAACAATTGCGGAATGCACGAAGAAATTTCTTGACTCACAGGCGCAAACGCTGGGCGTAAAGACGCTAGGGCAGTACAAACTTCTATTCGGCCGTTTCCAATCATTTTGCGAACAACGCAAGGTGTTTCACATGCATAAGCTAACCGTGGATCTACTGGAGACGTTTCAGACGGAGGGATTGCCGGAGGGTATGATATCCACTTCACGGGCAACCTCAATTTCCAAGCTTCGCTGCTTTTTGAAAGCCGCATATCGGCGTGAATGGATCGCTGAACCGATGGTGCAAAGGCTCAGTACACGCGCGGCGGTTTATGAACAAAAAGAGCCGTATTCGGATGCTGAGGTTGACTTGATTATGCGGGAAGCCCTGCGGCTGAATGGCGGTACCCACGCCTACGCAAAACATCCGGCCACGTTCCAGCTTCTCTTGCGACTGATGCTTGAAACGGGAATGCGTGTTGGCGATGCGATCCGGTTCGATCCTTCGTTGCTGATGAGAGGCGAAGTGTTATGGGTTTATACCTTCATTCCGCAAAAAACGAAACGCAGTACTCAGCCAAAGCCTATTGAGGCTTATTTGAATGACGAATTGAAGACGGCTATCAAAAGTTGCCAGTGGCTATCTGCCAAGCGGCCTTTCCTGTATGGTGACTTCAAGAACGAAGCGTATCTGGCGAATGAAGTGTACTATCGGATGCAAACCATCGGCGAGCGATGTAATGTCCCCGATTGCCGACCGCATCGGCTCAGAGATACGTTTGCTGTTCGCAAACTGCTAAGCGGCCTTTCGCTCGATGACGTTTCCAGGCTTCTTGGACATTCGAGCGTGAAGGTCACGGAGGCGTATTATGCGAAGTGGGTTCGTTCGAGGAAGGTCCGATTGGAGAGGCTTTTTGCTGAGACTCTCCCGAACGCGAACGGCAACAGTTTCAGGAATTGAGAGCGTCGTATAGATGCGCTTGCCGGTGCCCCGATTGTGGAGCGTCATCACGCCGGCTTCATCAGAGAACATTCGGATGATGGTTTTTGTAGACAGCCCCCACAGTGCGGCAAGCTCGCTCACTCTATAATGCTTCTCGATCACGACATTCCTCTCACAAATGAAAAAACCGTCCATAAAGGACGGCTTCGTGGGATTGCTCCCTCTATCCACAATTGTGAACCCGTTCTCGCGACTTACATCCCACGGCGGGCCGTTCGCAGTGAGGACAAACCACTTACAGGGGAATACGCAGTTAAACTGCGCTCCCGGTAACCAAGCCGAATCGACGATCAACGATCTCTAAACCCACCTGATCGAGCGGCGAGCGCCGAGCGCCGCTCGCCGCTCTTAGGAAAATCCCTATGGCAGGGGGCGGGGAAATGCAGGGGTTATCCGCGTAACGTGCGGCATAACGTCGATAGTAACCGAAGCTAGCTCGGTTACTTACACGTTCGATAACTCCAACTTATAACGCGAATGATGCGGGCGGGCGGTAACCTTGCAGCGCGTGCTATAATGAAGTTAGATCGGGCGGAAACTTTGTAAGTTTGTGCCCGGTACCCTGCTGGTCTTCCTTTCCCGGCAGTGACACCCCAAAAGGTTCCGATACCAAGCGCCGACTTCATGCCGCGCCTGATAGCCGGGGCCTTTTTACTTTAAGAGGTAAACACACAATGGCAGCAACACCCGCATTGAGCGAACTGTTAACAGTATCCGAAGCGGCAAAGATCCTTCGGGTTCACGCACACACGGTCCGCAAGTTGATTCACAGCGGCGACTTGCCAGTGGTTCGAGTCGGGGCTAAGATTTTGCGTATTCCCCGGAGTGATCTGCTCAAGATCACTAGCGGGAAGGGCGCGGCATAACGATGTTGTCCCAACGCGAAATCGGCGACTTATTGGCAATGGCGGCCGAATCCAAAACATTCATTTCGGCTGCGAAAAAAGGTCTCAAAGCCGCTGAAAATGGCGAAGACGATCAGGCGCGTAAGCGCTTCAAGCGCGGCCTGGACGATTCGTGGAATCGGATCGTTAGATGCGAAACGGCATTGAAACGGGAGTTGGAAACCGCCAACAATTTGGTCGCGATTAAGGAATCCCGGCGAGTGAATTCCGGACGTAGCGAGTGGCGGGATAGCGGGCGATCTACGCAAAGTACAAACCCCCGCAAGCTGGAGCGCAGAGAAGCGGACCGCGCAAAAGATGTTGCACGAAATGAAATAATATGACAAAACAATTCGATCCTAGCGGGCTCGGCGAAGCATTTAAAATAGCTGGCCCGGAATATGGTGAGTCGCTAGGTAATCAACTTACCCAAGCGCAAGAACAACTTTCCGATGCACAGGCAAAAGCTGACGCAGCGGCAGCAGCGGAGCGCTCCGAGCTTACGCGCGGTATTGCGGCCACAAGGCGCTTACAGCAGATGCGGAGCGAAGCGAAAGAGTTGGAATCGCGAGCGCTCGATGCGGCATTTTCAAACGATGAAGACGCACAAGTGAGGGTCCGTAGGCACAGCGAACTGACGGAGTGTGCAGGGGTTCTTCACAAGGCTATTGCGAGACATCTGGCTTATGCGGAAACCGACTATCGACGATCAACACTCGATGCTGAATTGACGTTGCTAGATGCTGAAATACTGCTCGGGAAGCTCTCCCATGCCATCACACTTAACGAGATTTTGTCCGCGATGAAACAGGTCGCGCGTGTGAACGGCGGACAGGTTAAGCTCGATTCCGAGGCGCTGTTTACGGGCCGAATCGCAGAGTTACAGTTGAGCGTTCATCGCCTTGAAGATCGCAAGCTGGGCATGAAGCGAAAAATCGAGTTGCACGCTTCCGATACGCGCGAAATGCGCGAACAATATACAAGGAATTTTGAGAAATGACAAACGATGTAGATGAATTGAAACAGGGACTCGCCGATTGGCAGAGGCGCGAGGCCGAGATGCGTAACGCGGTTAAACCAACGCCGATTCCCCCGGCGATGCTCGATGAGAAATGCCACGAATCGGTCAGGCAAGAAGCTGAGAATCAATATCTGAATGCAATTATGAAAAAACAAAGCTCGCAATGGAACGCTCAGGAGGAGCGGTACGTTCGCGTGAGTTTGGCTCAGTGGTCGCAGGGTAACAGGCGTTAAGAACGTGCCTAAACAGAATCCAGCGGAAATGTTTGAGACCATCCCGCTTGCCGATGTGCTCACGACTGCGAGCTGGGTGTTCGCGAAGATGGCGCTTGCGGCGAGCAGTGTCAAGGGCGGCGATGAGATTGCCGGGCAGAACTTGCGGCTT
>Ga0208220_1000031_pt1 | contig 49454 bp, 49 predicted proteins | sample NGESurdeep092012_9_FD_184484 | JGI IMG/M metagenome (GOLD analysis project Ga0208220, IMG submission 184484) | Arctic peat soil microbial communities from Barrow, Alaska - NGEE Surface sample F53-1 deep-092012 (SPAdes) | ecosystem: Environmental > Terrestrial > Soil > Wetlands > Peat ...
CGGGCTCGACGCCGCGAGCGGCGCCCGCGCCTGAGAGGGCGAGGAAGCATCGACGCCTCGGCCCGTCCAGCGAGAGATAGTGACGCTGGACGGGCCGGGGGCACGAGGATCACGAATGCGACCGCCGGATCGTTCACCCGCCAGCGCGCGGTGGCTTCTCAATAAGGCTTCGCAATAACAAGCCACCGGCAGGTCGCCCCGCGTCGCTCAGATCGGCCAGGTCCCGGGCGGTCAGGCCGAGCGGGACGGCCGAGTCGCGGATCGACGCCGGCCGGCCCGCGCCGACCAGCGGGACTGCGCCCGGGACCTGGGCCAGAAGCCACGCCAGCAACACGCGCTGGACGGACGCGCCGTGCCGCCCGGCAACCGCAAGCGCAGCCCGGAGCGCGGGCGCCTGCGACGGCCGCGCCAGCGTCGAGTGGGCGAGGTAGGCGAGGCCCCGCTCCGCGCAGGCGAGCGCCATCGGCCGGTCGCGCGGATCGGCGTAGGAGAGCCGGTTCTGGACCGCGCTGACCGGGGCGGCCGTCAGCGCCCGGTCGAGCTGGGCGATGGTCACGTTGGACAGCCCGATGGCCGTGATCTTGCCCTCATCGCGGAGTTGCCCGAGCGCGCCGACGCTGTCCGACAGCGGGACGGCGGGGTCGACGTGGTGCAGGTAGTACAGGCCGATGGTCTCCAGCCCGAGCGTCCGCAGGCTGATCTCGCAGTGCGCGCGCAGGACGGCCGGCCGCCCGTCGACCGGGAAGCAGTCGCCCTGGCGCCGGTGCCCGCCCTCGGTCGCGATCAGCGGCCGGTCGCCGCTGGCGACGTCCCGCAGCGCGGTCGCGATGACCTGCTCGGCATACGACTCGGCATCGGCCCGGGTGTAGGCGAGCGCGGTGTCGACCAGCCGGACGCCCGCGTCCAGCGCGGCGTGCACCGTCGCCACCGAATCGGCAAAGGTCCCGCCGCCGAAGGCGAACGGCGCAGTCCCGAGCCCGATGCCCGCAACGCGGCGGCCGGCAATTAGCATGATCCAGATCATTCGCCGCATCCGCTCGCCAGCGATAGGACGCGGTTGACCGCTATTCGGACGGAATGCACCTACAGCTGATGCCGGAACTACAGCTCCTGCGGCTGGACCACGGGCCGGCCCTGCTCGCCTTCGAGCTGGAGAACCGGGCCTACTTCGCCGCGTCGATACCGGACCGGGGCGACGAGTACTTCGCCGCCTTCGACGAGCGGCACCGCGAGCTGCTCGGCTGGCAGGCCAACGGGACGGACCTCCCGCACGTGCTGGTGGAGGCGGACGGAACGATCGTCGGCCGGGTCAATCTCATCGCGGTCGCCGACGGATCGGCCGACCTCGGCTACCGGATCGCCGAGCGGGCGGCCGGGCGGGGCCTGGCCACGGCGGCGGTGCGGCAGGTGTGCGCGCTCGCGGCCGCCGACTACGGGCTGACCGAGCTCCGCGCGAAGGCGAAGATCGACAACGTCGCCTCAAGGACCGTGCTCACCCGCAACGGGTTCGTCCCTGTCGGCGAGACCGTGCTGAACGGCCAGCCGGCCATGACCTACCGCCTGACCATCACGTAATCAGTGCCGTATCCCGGCCAGCCGGCGCCGGCGGACGGCGGCGGCCTGAAGTGGCACGGCGCCGACGATGAGCCCGCGCGCCAAATCGATTGCTTTCACTCCTGGCGCGGACGCCGCAAAAGGCATGTAATACACACACGTACCAAGGAGGCGGCCGAGTGCCCGTTGACGACCGCGCGCCGACGGCGGAAGACCAGATCACCGTGACCGGGACGGCGCAGCAGCGGGCCTGGCGCGACCGCCTGCTCCCGGCCGTCGAGCAGGTCAGGCCCGGACTGTGGTCGGTGCCGACGCCGTTCCCGAACAGCCCGCTCCGGTACGTCCTGGCCTATCTGCTCGAGACCGCGCGCGGCCCGGTGCTGGTCGACACCGGCTGGCCAAGCGCCGACGCCTGGGACGGCCTGGTGGCGGGGGTGGCGGCCACCGGTCACGCGATCACCGACATCGCGGCCGTCCTGGTCACTCACTTTCACGCCGACCACTTCGGTCTCGCGCACGCGGTCAGGAAGGCCTCCGGCGCCTGGGTGGGCATGCACCCGGCCGACGCGGCCGTGATCCGCGATTTTCCGCTCCGCGACGGCTGGGCCGACGAGGACCGCGGCTGGCTGGCCGGCCGCGGCGTCCCCGCCGCCGAGCACGACGAGCTGGCGCCGCCGGCCAGCTTCACCGTGCGGGGCCGCCTGCACGGGGCCGACGTGCTCATCGAGGACGGCGCCCGGCCGCTAGGCGACGACGCGCCGCTGCGCGCGATCTGGACCCCCGGCCACACGCCCGGCCACCTGTGCTTCGCCGACGAGCGGTACGACGTGCTTCTCACCGGCGACCACATCCTGCCCAGGATCAGCCCGAACATCGGCCCCTCGCCGGCCGGCCCCGAGGACACGCTCGGAACCTACCTGGACTCGCTGGCGGCGATGGAGGACCTCGACCCGCAGGAGGTGCTGCCCGCCCACGAGTACCGCTTCGCGGGCCTGCCCGCCCGCGTCCGCCAGCTGCGCGATCACCACCGGGCCCGGCTGGACGAGGTGGTCGCGGTCGTCGCCGACGCCGACGGGTGCACCACGTTCGAGGTGGCCGAGCGCCTCACCTGGTCCCGTCCCTGGGACCAGTCCCGCGGCCTGGTCCGCCGGTCGGCGATTGGCGAGACCTATGCGCACCTATTCCACCTGGAGCAGCGCGGCCGGCTGACGAATAACAAGAACCCCAATGATCACTGGCACGTTGTCAGTCCAGCCTGAACATCACAAGTAGCTAACCGCGCAATTGCGTGGGTGTCGATCCCACGTATATCGTCTCATCCGTGTACGACGGTGCAATTATCGATGCCCATACCCACCCGATGCTCGACCCGGACGAGTCGATTGTGGCTGCCCCGCATCCGCCCGAAAATTATCGGTCCCTGGTAAATGGCTCCCGGATCACCCGCGCCGCCGCCATCACGATCGCGTGGCCCAATGACCCGGGCCGTACGCGGGCCAGAAATGACGGCCTGCTCCAACTGGCCGAAGACTCCGACGGCTTTTTCTTCCCGGTCTGCTCGGTCCACCCGGCCGATGGCCGGGCCGCCCTCGATGAGATCGACCGGGTCGCGGCCGGCGGCGCCGCCTGGCTCAAGCTGCACCCGAATACGCAGGAGTTTGACGTGGCCGACCCGGCCGTGGCCGACGTCGTGAAGAAGGCGACCGAGCATGGGCTCCCCGTCCTTTTCGACGCCTACTCGCCCTGGGACGCGAACCAGCCGGGCAAGTTCGTGAACCTCGCGATGGCCGTGCCGGACGCGCGGCTAATTCTCGCGCACGCCCACGGTCCGGGGTTCCCACAGCTTCTGATCTACGACATCGTCGGCCGCTACCCGGGATGGCATCGAAATGTCTGGATCGACATCTCGGTAACCGGCCCGATGCTCGCGGGCAGCCCGTTCGCGGAGAAATTCACCTGGGTTCTCCGCAAGGTCGGCACCGACCGCGTCGTCTTCGGCAGCGATTACCCGCTCGACGACCCACTGACCGCCGCCCGCGCCGTCGTCGAGCTCGGCTTCACCGTTGCCGAGCAGGCCGCGATCCTGCACGACAATGCAGAATGCCTCCTCAACGGTAAATAACAGACAACAAAGAAGCGAGTCAAAATCCATCATTTCGAACGGACCGTGACTCCGAGTTCACTCGCAGACGTCTCCGCAGTACGGTTTAATCCGTGCAGACCTTCGATAATGTGGCCCGGCTGGCTGGCGAGTTGCCCGAGGTGGCCGAGGGCAGGGAAAAGCACCGCGGCCTACGGACATGGGAAGTCGGCGGCAAGGCATTCGCCTGGGAGCGCCCGTTCAGCAAGGCGGACATCAAGCGGTTCGGCGACGAGACGCCGCCGGCCGGCCCGATCCTGGCCATCCGCACCGCCGACCGCAGCGAAAAGGAGGCGATCCTGGCCGCCGGCGCCGACGGCTTCTTCACCATCTCGCACTTCGACGGCTTCAACGCCTACCTGGTCCAGTTGGACCAGGTGCCGGCCAAGGCGCTCAAGGAGGCCCTGGTCGACGGCTGGCTCGCCATCGCCCCGCGTCCGCTGGCCGACCGCTACCTCGCCCGCTAGTCTCGGTCGCCCCTGGCCAGCAGGAATTTGAGCTGCTGAGTCAGCCGGGACCGTTCGTCCGACGCTTCTGAAAGCCGCGCCGCCAGCTCGTCGCGCTGCCGCACGACCTCCGCCAATTGCTCCTCGAGCTCTATGATCCGCCGGATGGCGGGCATGGTCATGCCCTCGTCGGCCATCGACGCGACCTGCTGGATGACCCGGATCTCGATCCGGGTGTAGCGCCGCTGGCCGCCGTTTGACCGCTGTGGCGAGACCACCTGGAGCTGGTCGACGCGGCGCAGGAAGGCCTGCTTGAGCGAGAGCATCTCCGCGACCTGGCCAACGGTGAACAGCGGCACATCCTCTTCCTCGAACGGCTGCATGCGTCTCACCTCCACCCGACATGATGCTAAGCGGTCGGCCCGCGCTTGACGCCGGCCGACCGCTTATCGATCGTGAACTGATGTGAGCGACCTTAGCTGGCCAGCTCCTTGGCCTCGGTCGCGGCGACCGTGATCTTCCGCGGCTTGGCCGCCTCGAGGACCGGGATCCGGATCTCGAGCACGCCCTCGCTGTTGCTGGCCTCGATCGCGTCGGCGTTGAGGTTCTCCGACAGCCGGACCCGGCGGGTGAAGCTGCCGAACCGCCGCTCGCGGACGATCGGGCTCTCGCCCTCGGTCTTGGCCTCCTCGCGGGTGGCGCTCACCGTGAGCACGCCCTTGTCGACGGTGACGTCGATCTTCTCCGGGTCCACGCCGGGGACGTCGAACCGCAGCACGAGCTCGCCGTCGCGGCGGGCGCTGTCCATCGGCAGGGCCGGGGCGTAGCCGGCGCCGATGCTGCCGGGGCCGAACGCGCGGCGGACGATCCGGTCGAAGTCACGGGTGAACGGGTCGAGAGTCGTCAGGTACATCGCTACCTCCAGAGAGGGCCGCCACCTGGTGTGGTCTCGCCCTGTGCTAGTAAGAAACTTACAACTGAAGTTATATATTTCCTTCTCCTCGTATGTCAAATAACCTGCCGCTGGGTGTGCGGGCGACGCGACGGCGGATAACCTCGCAGGTATGACGATCCGTCCCGTCCGACTCTTCGGCGACCCGATCCTGCGCACCGCCGCCGACCCCGTGACCGACTTCGACAAGCAGCTCCGCGCGCTGGTCAAGGACCTGACCCAGACCCTCGACGACGCGCAGGGGGCGGGGCTGGCGGCGCCGCAGATCGGGGTCGGGCTGCGGGTGTTCGCCTACGCGGTCCGCGGCGAGCGCGGCTACCTGGTCAACCCGGTCCTCGACTTCCCCGATGAAGAGGACCAGGAGGGCGAGGAGGGGTGCCTGTCCTTCCCCGGCATCTACTACGACGTCAAGCGGCGGCTGAACACCGTGGCCAGCGGCTTCACCGACCGCGGTGACCCGGTTCAGGTGGTCGGCAGCCAGGTGCTCTCCCGGTGCCTGCAGCACGAGACCGACCACCTTGACGGCGTGCTCTTCATCGACCGGATGGATCAGCCGACCCGCAAGCAGGCGATGAAGGCGATCAGGGAAGCAAACTGGGACGGGACGGTAAAGATCACCCCGCATCGGATGACCGACCGCATATTCTGACACCTAGCGCGGAGGCCAACGCTCCCGCAGGCAGCGCCGACAGCGAGCCTCAGCGGGATGCAAGGAACTAACGCGTTCGTTCTCCATCTCAGGCGGGTAGCTTCCCCGGCGGGATCAGTCACGGGGAGGTTACGGTATGTCGCCAACGGCGCCTGATGGCACTCAAGCCGGGGCATCGCAGCCCGGCCAGGCCTCGGGGCCGGATTCCGATCGGCCGCAGCCCGTCCCACCGCAGCCCGTCCCACCGCAGCCGGACGCGCCGCGGGCGGAGCTATGGGGGCGGGCCCCGACGCCGCAGCCAGAGCGGGAGACCGACGCCCAATCCCCTCCTGCCCCGCAGACCCCCGAGGCTCATGAGGAACCGCTCCCGGCTCCTCGGGGGCCCAAGAAGGTCCGGCTTCGCCGCACCCGCAGGTTCTTCCGCCGGCCCACCGTGCGGGTCGTCTCGGCGTTGATCGCGGTCTTCGTCATCTGGGTCGCAGTCTCGGCCGGCCAGACGACATTCCAGAACAACGGCCAGGGCGCCGCCGCCAACCTGGCCGAATGGGCCCGCAACCACCACCTGGGCCCCGTTGTCACCTTCGGCGAGTGGCTCTCCTACAACCCGCCGAAGGTAGGCGGCAAGCCGAGCATGTCCCTCGCGGTGCCGAAGGGCGAGCAGCTCGCCCCGGCCCCCGTGACGAAGGCGAAGGACAAGCGCCCGGCATTCGTGCCGGACGTCCCGGGCACGCTCACGTCGCTGGCAGGAAAGCCGATCACCGGCGAGGGCCAGTGGCGGGTGGTGGAGAAGGTCAACGGGGAGCCGGCCATCCTGACCACGTTCCTGCGCGACGCGACCTACACGTCCTACGTCAACGGGATCGCGTCGATCGACCAGCGACTGGTCCGCTTCTACCTGCGACCCGGCTACGAAGACCCCGGCTACGGCAACTGGAAGGCCCCCTTCGACGTTCCGTCGGGCAGCCGGGCCGGCCTGCTCGCCACGTTCAACGGCGGGTTCAAGATCTCCAACGCGGAGGGCGGCTTCTACCTGAACGGCGTCCACTACGACGCGCTCGTCAACGGCGCCGCGTCGATCGTCTACTACAAGAACGGCACGATCAAGATCGGCGAGTGGGGCCGTGACTTCACCATGAACCCGTCAATCGCGGGCGTTCGGCAGAACCTCAAGCTGCTCGTGGACCGCGGCAAGATCTCGCCCGACCTCAACCAGGACATCGAGACCAATTTTGGCGCGACGCTCGGCGGCGGGTACTACGTCTGGCGCTCCGGCCTCGGCATCACCGGCGACGGCCGGATCGTCTACGTCTACGGCCCGGCCCTCGACGTGCAGGACCTGGCCGAGCTGCTGCGGCGCGCGGGCGCGGTCGAAGGCATGCAGATGGACATCAACCCGGCCTGGATGAAGTTCGACTACTACCAGGCCGACGGGCATCCGAGCGACCCCACGCCGGTGCCCCTGCTCCCGGCCCAGGAGCCGAGCCCCTACTCCTACTACGACCCGTCCACCCGAGACTTCACGGCGGTTTACGCGCGTTGACCATCAACAAGTCCCTGGCGCCGAACGAGGACACGGGGCCGCAGGCATCCGTGCCCGACGCCATCAGCGTCCAGTTCTCGGCCGCCCGCTGGCTGCCCGCGGCCATCAGGACCACTCGGCCCCGGCAGTGGCCGAAAAACCTGCTGGTGTTCGCGGCCCCGCTCGCGGCCGGCTCGCTTGGCCGCGATCACGGCTTCGACTACGCGCTGCTCGCCATGTTCGCGTTCGCCTGGGCGTCGTCGGCCGTGTACCTCGTCAACGATGTCGTCGACGTCGAGCGGGACCGGCGGCACCCGGTGAAGCGGAATCGGCCGATCGCCTCGGGCGCGCTGCCCGAGCGGCACGCGATCGTCCTCGCGGTGCTCGCGACCGTGCTCGCGGTCGGAGCCGGCGTGGCGATCCGCGAACCGCTGCTCGTCCTCACGATCGTCGTGTACCTGGGCGAGTCCTTCCTGTACTCCTTCTGGCTCAAGCACGTCCCGTTCGTCGAGATGGTGCTGGTCGCGACCGGGTTCCTGCTGCGCGTGCTCGGCGGCGCGGCGGCGACGCACGTCATCTTGTCCATCTGGTTCCTGCTGGTGTGCAGCCTCGGCGCGCTCGGCGTGGCCATCGCCAAGCGGTACACCGAGCTGACCAGCCTGGGCGAGGACGCGGTGCGGCACCGCCCGGTCATGCGGTGGTACCGTCCTGGGATGCTCCGGGTCGGGCAGCTGCTGGTCGGGCTGGGCATGCTGGCGACGTACCTGATGTGGGCGGCCAACGAGACCACGGCCGCCCGGCCGTGGCACCTGCTGTCGGCCCTGCCGCTGGCGGCGGCGCTCATCCGGTTCGGCGTGCTGACCGCGCGGCAGACCGTCCGCCCGGTGGAAGACCTGATCATGCGGGACGCGATCATGCTGTGCCTCGAGATCGCGTGGCTGGCGCTGTTCTGCGTCGGGCTCTACGTAGCGTAAGGAAAACAAGAATGAGTACTCCGAACGGACCGGGGCGCCGCTCTCGCGTCCTATTGCTCGGCGGCACCAGCGAGATCGGCCTGGCGATCGTCTCCGCCCTCGACCTCGGGCCCGACACCACGGTGATCCTGGCCGGCCGTGACCGGCAGCGGCTCGAGGCGGCGGGCAAGTCGCTCGGCCGCCCGGTCGAGGTCGCGGTCTACGACGCGCTGGCGACGGACTCCCACCAGGCCTTCGCCGACCAGCTGAGCGCCGGGGGAGTGCCGGACCTGGTGATCGCCGCGACCGGCGTGCTGATCGGGCAGGACCAGGCCGAGCGCGACGTGCGGCTGGCCGCGACGATGATCGAGACCAACTTCACCGGGCACGTGACGGCGCTGCTGGCGTTCGGCGAGGCGATGCGGAGGCGGGGCAGCGGCACGATCGTCGTGCTGTCGTCGGTCGCCGCCGTCCGGCCGCGCAAGTTCAACTCCGTCTACGGCGCGACCAAGGCGGCGCTCGACTCCTTTGCCCGCGGCTACGCCGACTCGCTGCACGGCACCGGCGTCCGGGTGCTGCTGGTGCGGCCGGGGTTCGTGATCGGCAGGATGACCGAGGGGATGGCCCCCGCCCCGCTGGCGACCACGCCCGGCGCGGTCGGCGTCGCCGTCGCGAAGGCGCTGCGCGGCTCCAAGTCCGTCGTCTGGGTGCCGGCCCCGCTGGTCGGCCTGGCCACGGTGATGAAGCTGATCCCGCGGCCGGTCTGGCGCACGATGAAGAGCTAGCGGCTATTTCGCGGTGATCTTGGTGCCGATGCTGTCGTCGCCCTCGCAGATGGCGCGCATCGCGCCGTAGGCCGCCACGTCGAACACGTGCATGGTCAGCGACTGCTCGTTGGCCAGCACGAACGCGCTGGTGTCCATGATCCGGATGTCGGCCGCGAGGGCCTCTTCGTAGGTCAGCGTGGTGAACTTCTCCGCGTCCGGGTTGTGCTTGGGGTCGGAGTCGTAGACGCCGTCCACCCCGTGCTTGGCGACCAGGAGCGCGTCGGCGTCGAGCTCGAGCGCCCGCTGGACGGCCGGGTAGTCGGTGGTCACGTAGGGCTGGCCGATGCCGCCCGCCAGCACCACGATGAAGCCCCGCTCCAGGTGGTGCACCGCGCGCAGCCGGATGAACGGCTCGGCCACGCTGTGGATAGGGACCGCAGTCATCACCCGCACGTCCACGTCGGTCCGCGCGGTGAGCGCGCCGCGCAGCATGAGCGCGTTCATGACCGTGCCGAGCATGCCGATGTTGTCCGCCTCGGCCCGGCTGATCCCCCAGCCGTCGGCCATCCGGCCGCGGAAGTAGTTTCCGCCGCCGACCACGACCGCGACTTCAACACCGAGGTTGTGCACCGACAGAACCTCGTCGGCCACCCGGGCGAGGCTGGCGGGATCAGCGCCGGTTCCGGCGGCGCCTGCCAGGGCCTCGCCGCTGAGCTTAACCACCACTCTGCGGTATCGCGGCAACGTCAAGACCCCTTCCAGAACCCGTGCTATCTGCACGCCACGGTATCAGGCCGGGCGCGGCCGATCGTCGCGCGACCGGCGGGAGGGTTAACCTTTCGCGTCTGCCCAGCAGCGGACGGTGGTGATATCGGCGATGAACCGGACCGGCCCGCCGGGCGCCCAGCGCCGGGCGGTCTCGGCCAGGCAGTCGCCGACCAGCTCCGCCGCCTGCGCCGCGCGGTCCTCGGGGACGTGCACCAGCAGCTCGTCGTGGAGGCAGAGCACGATCCGGGCCCCGAGCGGGGCCGCCCGGGCCCGGACGGTGACGGCCCACATCTTGAACAACTCGGCCGCGGCCCCCTGGATCACCGCGTTGCGCCCGTAGCGGCCGCGGCCGGTGCGGGCGCCGGCCGACTCGGCCTCGGCCGCGCCCGCGCCGCCGGACATCCGGATCAGCCGGCCGCCGTAGGTGCGCAGGTCCTGCCCGGCCTGCGCGGAGCGGTCGGCGTCGTCGAGGTAGCCCATGGCGATCGGGTAGGCGGACCGCATCCGGCGGGCGGCGTTGCCGCCGTGCCCGGTCGTCTGCCCGTACATCGCGGCGATCATCGCGACCTTGGCGGTGGGCCGGTCGACGCTGAGCTGGGCGGCCACCGGCAGGTACATGTCATCGGCGGTGGCGGCGGCGGCGAGGGCGGCGTCGCCGGAGACGGCGGCGAGCACCCGGGGCTCGATCTGCCCGAGGTCGGCCCGGACGAACAGGTGCCCCGGCTCGGCGATGACCGCCCGGCGGAGCACGGCGGGCATGTTGTGCAGCCCGCTCGAGGCGGTCATCCGGCCGGCCGCCCCGTCGCATCCGGTCCAGGCCCCGCGCAGCCGGTCGTCGGGCCCGAGGGCCTCGTCCAGCCAGGCGTAGCCGTAGGTGGTGGCGATCCGCTCCGCCTTGCGCCACTCGAGCAGCGCCGCCACCAGCGGCGACTTGTCCTTGAACTCCTCCAGCCGCCAGGCCCGGGTGTCGGGCACGTCGATGCCCGCGGCGGCCAGCAGCGTTCGCACCTGGCCGTTGCTGCGCAGGTCGGCGATCACCCCGGACGGCGCATGCCGCAGCACCCGCTCGTCCCTGGCCGCCCGGATCTCGGCCGCGTCGCCCGGGCCCCGCGGCCGGAGCCCGACGATGTCGGCCAGCAGGCCCTCGATCGCCGCCCGGTTCATCGGCAGCCCGTCGGCCGCCAGTTCGGCCGCCAGCAGCTCGACGGTCGACTCGCTGCGGGCGGTGGCGACCGCGATCCCGCGGTCGTTCCCCGCGGCCAGCGCGGCCCGCTGGAGCTCGGCCGCCTGCAGCGCCTCGGCCGCGCCGAGGGCCGGCGCCTGCTGCTCGTCGGCGAAGCTGAACAGGTCGGGCTGGCCGGAGGCGGGCGACGGAATCTGATCGGCCGGCACGCCGTGCAGGCAGGCCCAGGCGAACGCGGGGTCCGCCCGCCATCCCCCGGACAGCAGCCGGTGCACCGCCGCGACGTCCCAGCAGGTCGTCAGCCGCACCCCGCCGGCCACCAGCGCCCGCGCGGTCTCCTGCGACCAGACCGCCCACCGGGGCCGGATCTCGCGGTCGGCCGGCAGCAGCTGCCCGGGCGTGGTCGCGAGCGCGCCGCCGGGCACCGCCACCGCGACCGATCCGTCGGGCTCGACGACGATCCCCGCCAGGTCGCCCGGGCTCACCTGATTGGCGCGCAGCCACCCACCGAGGTCCACGCCTACATTCTCCGTCACCGGCCGACCGCCTGAGCCGGCCGAACAGGTGATCTAAGTACGGCACCCGGTCCCGGTTTACGGGGGGGTATGTGCCGGGCCGGGTGCCGCTGCGCCCGGGCGGCCGGGGAAACCAGCCGGGCGCGGGCCAAGCGGTCGGAGCGGGAACTCGCCGCCTGGCAGCCCATTAGAGAGAGACTTTAGCGCGCTGAGAGGTGGGCCAGAACCTCGTCGTGGAGATGGCCGTTGCTGCAGACGACGCTGCCGCCGTCGGGCGTCGGGATGCCGTCCAGACTGGTGAACCGACCGCCCGCCTCCTCGACGATGACCTGCAGCGCCGCCAGGTCCCAGAGCGAGACGTCGGGTTCGGCCGAGGCGTCGACCGCGCCCTCCGCGACCAGCATGTGCGACCAGAAGTCGCCGAACCCGCGGGTCCGCCAGACCGCCCGGCTCAGCGACAGGAAGCCGTCGAGCCTGCCCGTCTCCGCCCAGCCGCCGACCCCCGAGTAGGAGAACGACGCGTCCGCGAGCTTGGTGACCTCGGACACGCGGCACCGGCTGGCGCTGGTCAGCGACTTGCCGGTCCAGGCGCCGCCGCCCTTGGCGGCCCACCAGCGCCGCCCCAGGGCGGGCGCGGTGACCACGCCCGCCACCACCTGGTCGCCGTCCATCAGGCCGATCAGGGTGGCCCAGACCGGGACGCCGCGGACGTAGTTCTTGGTGGCGTCGATCGGGTCGATGACCCAGCGCCGGGGCCCGCTGCCGGTCTGGCCCGACTCCTCGCCGAGGACGGCGTCACGCGGCCGCGACCGGCGCAGGATGTTGCGGATCGAGTCCTCGGCCGCCCGGTCGGCGTCCGAGACCGGCGTCAGGTCGGGCTTGGTCTCCACCCGCAGGTCGAGCGCCTTGAACCGCTTGGCCGTAATGTCGTCAGCGGCGTCTGCGAGAACATGCGCAAACCGCAGATCGTCGTCATAGCTGCCCACCAGCGAAACGGTACCGGTCCCGGCATTCCGCTGACCAGCGGAGAACGTATTGCGGCAGCAAACTGACGCCTTGCCGGGACATAATCGAGGTGATGGACCTGTCCGATGCGCTGCCCAGCCGGCTCCGCCCCTACGTGCGCGACGGCCGGATCTCGGTGATGCCCGCCAAGCAGGCGGCCCGCCTGGTCCTGCTCGACCAGGTTGCGCAGGCCTTCGAGCCGGGCCGTCGCTACCAGGAGCAGGCCGTCAACGAGATCCTCAAGGCCGTCTACGACGACCACACCGCGCTGCGCCGTTACCTCATCGACGAGGGCCTGCTCTCCCGCACGCCCGGCGGCACCTACTGGCGATCGGGCGGCACCGTGCCGATCGACCAGGCGGGCCCGGACGGGCAGGACGGCTCAGGAGGCCCGGACGGCCGGGAAAGCCAGGGCGGGCGGGAAACCTAGTTAGTCAGCCGATTCGCGGGACCGCAGCAGGCGGCGGAGGGACTCCAGGCGTGCCTCGGCGCCGTGCTCGGCCGCCCACTGGTCCAGGGCGCAGTCCGGCGACAGGTGGTCGCAGCCGGGCGGGCAGGCGGCGGTTCCCTCGATCAGGTCGCCGAACGCCTCGATGACCCGGTCCGGCGTGACGTGCCCGAGGCCGAAGCCGCGAACGCCCGGGGTGTCGATCAGCCAGCCGGAATCGTTGGGCAGCGGCAGCGCGATCGCGGACGATGAGGTGTGCCGGCCCTTCCCGGTCACCGCGTTGACCACGCCGACCGCCCGGCCCGCGTCCGGCACCAGCGCGTTGACGAGCGAGGACTTCCCGACCCCGGACTGGCCGATGAGGACGCTGATCCGGCCGTCGAGCGCCTTGTGCAGCCGGCTCAGCGTCTGCGCGCCCAGCGGCTGCCTGGTGGTCAGCATCGGGATGTCAAGCGGCCGGTAGAACGCCCGCAGCTTGCGCGGGGCGGCCAGATCGGATTTGGTCAGCACCAGCAGCGGCGCGAGGCCGGCGTCGTAGGCGGCGACCAGGCAGCGGTCGATGAACCGGGTCTTGGGCTCGGGGTCGGCCAGCGCGGACACGATCACCAGCTGGTCGGCGTTGGCGACCACGACCCGTTCCAGCGGGTCGGTGTCGTCGGCCGAGCGGCGGAGCACGCTGGTCCGCTCCTGCACCCGGACGATCCGCGCGAGCGACCCGGCGCTGCCCGAGGTGTCGCCCGCCAGCGCCACCCGGTCGCCGACCACTACCGAGCCCTTGCCCAGCTCGCGCGCCTTCATCGCGGTGACCAGCCGCCCCCGGCCTGAGCCGAGGTCCGCGACTGTGCCCGCGCCCGGGTCGGGGTCCGATTCTGCGTCGATGACGCACCCGTACCGGCCCCGGTCGACGCTCATCACGAACGCCTCGGGGGCGGACTTGTGCTCCGGGCGGCGCCGGGTGCGCGGCTTGGAGCCGCGGCCCGCGCGGACCCGGACATCGTCCTCGTCTAGGTCGGCCGACCGGTTCCTCAGGGCCGTGGCTCCGTGTCAGGCACCCCGGTCAGCTCGGCCCAGCGGGCGGTGAAGTCGGGGAAGGTCTTGCCCACGGTGGCCACGTTGGTCACCTCGATGCCGGGCACGGCCAGGCCGAGCACCGCCGCCGCCATCACCATCCGGTGGTCGTCGTAGGACTCGAACACGTGCCCGGGCTCCGCCCGCAGCGGCCGGGGCCGGATCGTCAGGCTGTCGGGCAGCTCGGTCACGTCGCCGCCGAGCGCGTTGATCTCCTTGGTGATCGCGGCCAGCCGGTCCGTCTCCTGCAGCCGGGTGTGCCCCACCCCGGTGAACGTCGACGGGCCCGACGCGAGCGCGGCGACCGAGGTCAGCGGCAGGCAGAGCTCGGGCACGTCGCGCAGGTCGGCCACGATCGGGTTGATGACGCCCGATCCGGTGACGGTCAGTCCCTCCGGGCCGGACGAGACGGCGCCGCCCATCCGGGTCAGCACGTCCAGGATCGCGTCCGCGGGCTGCAGCGAGTCCGCCGGCCAGTCCCTGATCGTCACCGAGCCGCCGGTGACCAGCGCCGCCGCCAGGAACGGTCCCGCATTGGACAGGTCGGGCTCGACGCGGAAGTCCCCGAGATTAAGCCGGCCGGGCCGAACCCGCCAGAAGTCCGGTCGCTCGCCGCCGCCGACTTCCACCTCCGCGCCGGCGTTCCTGATCATCCGCGCGGTCATCTCGATGTGCGGCAGCGAGGGAACCGGCGGCCCCTCGTGGTGCACCTCGATGCCGAGGTCGAACCGCGCCGCCGCCAGCAGCAGCCCTGAGACCAGCTGCGACGAGGCGGAGGCGTCGAGCGTGACCGGCCCGCCGCGGACCGCGCCGGACCCGTGGATGGTGAACGGCAGCGCCCCGCGCCCGCCGTCGTCGATCGATACGCCGAGAGCGCGCAGCGCCCCCAGCAGGGCGCCGATCGGCCGCTCGCGCGCCCGCGGGTCGCCGTCGAGCGCGACCGAGGCGGCCGACAGCGCCGCCACCGCGGGCAGGAACCGCATGACCGTCCCGGCGTTGCCCACGTCGACGCTGACGGTGGATCCGGCGTCGAGCGAGCCGGCCGAGACGGCCAGGTCCGTTCCGTCATCGTCGAGCGAGCACCCCAGAACACGGAGCGCCGCCATCGCCAGGGACGTGTCGCGGGCCTTCAGCAGCCCCCGCAGCGTCGACGGCGAGTCGCTGAGCGCCGCGAGCATGAGCGCCCGGTTGGAGATCGACTTGGAGCCCGGCAGTCGCAAAGTCGCGCGCACCGGTCTGTGCGCGGAGGGTGCGCGCCAGCGTCCTGATTCCATAACCTTGAGGGTATCGGTTGACGCGGAAGGAGTCGCTCATGTGCGGTCGGTTCGTCTCCGCTCGAAAACGAGCCGAGTTGCTCGAGGAGTTCGCCGTCCAGCGGGACGCCGTCCCGGCCGAGCGCGCGGCGGACTACGCCGACTACAACGTGGCCCCGACCAAGCGGATCTACACCGTGCTCGATCACAAGGACGAGCGGGAACTGCGGCTGGTCCGCTGGGGCCTGGTGCCGTTCTGGGCCAAGGACGTGAAGGGCGGCTCCCGGCTGATCAACGCGCGGGCCGAGACGGTGGCGGTCAAGCCCGCCTTCCGCGCCGCCTTCGCCAAGCGTCGCTGCCTCATCCCGGCCGACGGCTACTACGAATGGCAGACGGAGCCGGACTCGAAGGTCAAGCAGCCGTTCTACATTTACCGGACCGACGGCGGCATCCTCGCCTTCGCCGGCCTCTACGAGCTGTGGAAGAACCCCGAGGTGCCGGACGATCACGAGGACGCCTGGTACTGGTCGGCGACGATCATCACGACCGACGCGACCGACGAGATCGGCAAGATCCACGACCGGACGCCGATGGTGGTAGCGCCAGGCGCCTGGGAGGAGTGGCTCGATCCCGCCAACGCGGAGAAGGACCACCTGCTGGCGGCCATGCACCCGGCCGTGTCCTCCGGGCCCGGCGGCCTGGCCGTCCGCCGAATATCGACCGAGGTCAACTCCGTCCGCAACAACGGATCGTCCCTCATCGAGCCCCTGGCCGGGTAGCGATCGCCCGCCCCCGCCCCCATCCGCCCCAACAGCCGGACTAGTACCACTGGCACCACCGCCAGCCATCACAGTCGTCACCGTGTGCCGGACGCGTCGTATAGACCCCCCAACGACCCACGCTCATGGTCAAATGCCACCGCGCAGAGCCTTAACGGCACACGATCACGGTCCCATGATTTTGGGATGGGGCGCAGCCCATGCCCACGCACTCTCCCCGGGTCTCACCGTGTCTTCTGCGGTGGGACCCCCGGGGGGCCAGGGGGAATGGGGGGCGGGAGCCCCCATGCGGGAGACCAGCGGGGCGGGCAGCCCCCCAAATCGGGGGTCTCCGGGGGGTCGTCCCCCGGGAAGTAACACTGTCCGTACGGCGCAGGTGACGAGCTGGGTGCCTACTGAGTCGTCCGCGCGGGCGTGCAGTTCCGCGTTCACCAGCGCCCCGAACCGGGCCGGGTCGCGTGCGAGCAGGTAGCTGACCGTCTGCGGGGAGAACACCGTGCGCGGCCTGATCCAGCTCACCTCGAGCCCGCCGCCGGCCAGCAGCTCGCCGAGCTGCTCGGCCCCGTAGCAGCGGGTGATGGTGCCGTCCGGCCACGGGATCAGCACCACGTCGGCGTTGGGCACGTCCACCAGATGCGGCCAGCGGTGCTGTTCGGCCAGCACCGCCATCCCGAACGTCAGCGAGTCCACGCAGGCGAGCACCCGCCCCCCCGGCCGCAGCACGCGGGCGATCTCGGTGACGAGATCCTCGGCCGCCAGCCGCAGCGAGAGGGTGCGGTCCTCCGCGATCACCCCGTCCGCGCACCCGTCGGACAGGAACTCGAGCCCGTTGCCCTCGGCCGTCACCGTAACCAGGCGGCCTGCGCTCCCTCCCTGCTGCGGTATCGCCGCCTCCGGCGGCGGTGCCTCGGGTAGCGGCGCCTCGGGATCGACCACCCGCAGGACGCTGTGGCCGGCCCGGACGGCCACCTCGGCCGCCCGCGAGCCCGGTCCGGAGATGTCGATGAGGAGCTGCGGCGCCGTCGGCAGCCAGCTCGTGAGCTGGGCGAGGGCGACGGCGGCGTGAAAGCGCGGATAGTCGGCGGCAGGACCGGCGTCCGGGGCGGCGCCGGCTGTACGCCTGATATCTGGAGATATCGGCTGCACGAAATTACTCCTGGCCGGGCGCCGGTTCGCATGGCGCCCCACGGTTATTAGCCTTCCCCCGTCCCGGCGTTCCACCCCTGATACCGGAATTGCGGGGCGAGGCGCGGTGTTAAACGCGGCATGGTAGTAGCCCCACCACAGCAGAGGCGGTCAAGCCGGCCGGTCTCCCGGGTCGCCCGCAGGGTATCCTCTTACGGTTACCGAGAGGGGGTGGGTCCCGTGCCAGAGACGCTAGCCGAGCGCGGAGAGCGCTTTGAGGCAGATGTCATGCCATTCCTGGACCAGCTGTACTCAGCCGCCCTCCGGATGACGCGGAACCCGGCGGACGCCGAGGACCTGTTGCAGGAGACGTTCGCGAAGGCGTACGCGTCCTTCCACCAGTTCCAGCAGGGGACGAACCTGAAGGCGTGGCTCTTCAGGATCCTCACCAACACCTTCATCAACACCTATCGGAAGCGCCAGCGGGAACCGCAGCGCTCCGGGGCCGATGAGGTCGAGGACTGGCAGCTCGCACGGGCCGCGTCGCATAGCTCCGGGGGATTGAAGTCGGCGGAGGCGGAGGCGCTCGAACGGCTGCCCGACTCCGACATCAAGACGGCGCTGCAGACGCTGCCAGAAGAGTTCAGGATCGCCGTCTACCTGGCAGACGTCGAAGGGTTCGCATATAAGGAAATAGCCGACATCATGGGAACCCCCATAGGTACCGTGATGTCACGGCTCCACCGCGGCCGCCGCCAGCTAAGGGAGCTGCTCCAGGACTACGCCGCCGAACGGGGCCTGGTCCGGGCGCAAGCCGAGGAGGGCACGTCATGAGCTGCGGAAAACCGCACGAGACGCCGTGTGCTGAGGTACTCGAGCAGGTCTACTGGTACCTGGACGGCCAGATCTCCGCTGACGACTGCGACCATATCCGGCAGCACCTCGACGAGTGCGGCCCCTGCCTGCGCGAGTTCGGCCTCGAGGAGGCGGTCAAGCGCCTGGTGGCCAAGCACTGCGGCTGTGACCCGGTGCCGTCGGAACTGCGGAGCAAGGTGCTGGTCCGCATCCGCCAGGTCCAGGCCGAGATCGAGCTAATCGAGTTGGCCGAATAACCCCTGCGCTTTAGGTCTGCGCGAATTCGCCCGGTGCCGTTATCCTGGCATGGACGCCCGCGTCCTGAGCGGTCGTTAGCATTCCGCGAGGGAGGACTGTCCCGATGAGGGCTTCCGGGGTCTCCTGGGGGTAACGACGGCAATTGGTGCGATTCGGGTTAACTCCGGCTGGCTGCGAGGGGGAAGCGTGGGAAGGCTCTCGCGCGTCGCGTGGCTGTACATCGGCCTAGTCATCGCCGCCGCCGTCGTCATGATCGCCGTCGGCCCGTTCGGGGGGCTCGACTGGGTCCAGGTCGGCGCGCTCGGCCTGCTCCTGGTCGCCTGCGAATCCTCCGCCACCCTGCTCAACCCGCGCGGCCTGGCCTGGTCCGCCAACAGCATCGCGTCGCTGGCGGCGGTGGTCCTGTGCGGCCCGGTCGGCGCCGCTCTGGTCGGCTGCTGCACGCTGTTCGGCGTCCGCCGCAGCCCGTCGCCCGTGCAGCGGGCGTTCAACGCCGGCATGTTCACCGTCAGCGCCTACCTCGCCGGACGGGCCTTCCTGCTGTTCGGCGGGCACGTGGGCGTCCCCGCGACGGAATCGTTCCCCGGCGTCATCGGGCCGTTCGCGGCCGCCGCGGTGGTGCACGTGACCGTCAACTTCGCGCTCGTGCGGGGCGTGTTCTGGCTGACGAGGGAGCCGGGCACGAACCTCGGGCGGCTCGGGCTCGACCTCAAGCTCTGGCTGACCGACGTCGGCTACGGCGCGTTCGGCCTGCTCATCGCCGCCCTCTGGTCGGTCCTGGGCCCGTTCGCGCCGGTGCTGGTGCTCGTCCCGGTCTTCGTCGCGCGCTGGGCGGTGGCCCAGTTCGCGGCCCAGCACCGCGCCTACGAGGCCACCGTCAGCGCGCTGTGCCAGGCGGTCGAGACCAAGGATTTCTACACCCGGGGGCACAGCGAGCGCGTCTCCAAGGGCGCGGTGATGATCTCGACCGAGATCGGGATGCGGGCGGAGCGGGTCGCCGCCATCAGGTACGCGGGCATGCTGCACGACGTGGGCAAGCTCGGCGTGCCGACGTCGGTGCTGCAGAAGCGGTCGGCGCTGACCGACGACGAGTACGCCGCGGTCCAACTCCACCCCATGCGCGGCCTGGACATCGTCCGCGAGATCGGGTTCCTCGACGAGGCGCTGGCCGGGATCATGCACCACCACGAGCGGATCGACGGCCGGGGCTACCCGATGGGCCTGGCCGGGGACGAGATCCCCGAGTTCGCCCGGGTGCTCGCGGTGGCCGACGCGTTCGACGCGATGACCTCGGACCGGTCCTACCGCGGGGCCAGGCCGGTCCCCGAGGCCATCGCCGAGATGCGCAAGTGCGCGGGCCAGCAGTTCGACCCGGCCTTCGTCGACGCCTTCATCGCCGCGATCGAGCGACTGGGCTGGACGCCGCCGGAAAGCGCGCCCGCGCAGGAGCCGCTGCCCACCATCGAGAGCCTGTGAAGTGACGGCCGTCCGACCGTACGAGCCGCGCGCCGCGCAGGCGCACGCCCCCGACTCGGGGCGGTGGCTGCTGGTCGCGTTCGCGGGGCTGCTGCTGATCTGGTCGGTCACCCAGACGGCGGTGACCGGGGTCCACGACGTGCACGCGGCGCTCGCGTTCGGCGCGCTGATCGCGTTCGGCGAGCTGCTCCGGCTGAACCTGCCGGGGGACCGGGAGGCGGCGCCGATCGCCTCGGCCGGCGCGATGGGCTACGCGCTGCTGCTGAAGATCGGGGACACCCCGGCCAGGATCGGCGCCGACCAGGTGATCGCGGTCACCGCCATCGCCATGATCATCGGCGCGCTGCCGCACCTGGCGGTCGGGCGGCCGGCCAGGCTCACCGCGATGTCGGCCCGGCTGCTGGCGGTGGCGTGCGTCGCGATCGCCTTCCGCCCGCTGGCCAACGACTCGTCGATCGGCGACAAGTGGTGGGACGAGCTGCCGGTCATGCTCGCGCTGGTGATCGCCGCCTGGCTCTTCGAGGCGGTCGTCAGCGCCCTGATCAGGACCGAGGCGCTGCGGACCAAGTTCGTCGTCGCGCTCGGGGACGAGTTCCGGGTCCAGATCCCGATCGGCGCCGCGACCGGCGCGTCGGCCCTCCTAATCGCGTTCGCGGCCGAGGTCATGGGGCTGGCGGCGGTCGCCGTCTTCGCCGTCCCGCTGCTGGTCACCCAGGTCGCGCTGCGCCGGTACGCCGGGATCAGGGCCACCTACCTGCAGACGGTGCGCGCTCTGGCCCGGTCGACCGAGGTCGGCGGCTACGTCGAGGCGGGCCACTCGGCCCGGGTCAGCAGGCTGGCGGTGGCGATCGGGCGGGAGCTCGGCATGCCTGAGGCGGCGCTGCTCGAGCTCGAGTACGCCGCCCTCATGCACGACATCGGCCAGCTCTCGCTGCGCGACCCGGTCCCCGGCGGCGCCACCGTGCTGGTGGCCCGCGACGAGCAGCGCCGGATCGCCGAGTACGGGGCCGAGGTCATCGGCCAGGCCCGGGTGCTCGACTCGGTCGCCGACATCGTGCGGCGGCAGTCCGACCCGTGCCGTCCGGCCGACCGGTCGCAGCCGCCGCCGCTGTCGAGCCGCATCATCAGGGCCGCCAACGCCTACGACGACCTGGTCGGCAGCTCGGCCGACGCGAGCCGGGCGGCCGCCGCGGTCGAGCGGCTGCGCCTCGACACCGGCGCCGAGTACGACCCTCGGGTGGTCGAGGCGCTCAGCAAGCTGGTGGTCCCGTAGGCTGCTTGGGTGTTTGACTCCGTTCTGATCGCGAACCGGGGCGAGATCGCCCGCAGGATCATCCGCACCGCCCGCCGGATGGGCGTGCGCTCCGTCGCCGTGTACTCCGACGCGGACGAGGGCCTGCCCTACGTCAGCGAGGCCGACGAGGCCGTCCGCATCGGTCCGGCCGCCCCCGCCCAGAGCTATCTCGACGCGGTCACGCTGCTCGAGGTGGCGCGCAAGACCGGCGCCGCCGCCGTGCACCCGGGCTACGGGTTCCTGGCCGAGAACGCCGGGTTCGCCCGCGCGGTGACCGAGGCCGGCCTGGTCTGGATCGGCCCGTCGCCGGCCGCGATCGACCAGATGGGCGACAAGATCCGGGCCAGGAACCTGATGGCGGCGGCGGGCGTCCCGGTCGCCCCGGGCACCACCGAGCCGGTCGCGGACGCCGACGCGGCGGTGGCGGCGGCGGACCAGATCGGCTATCCCGTGATGGTGAAGGCGGCCGCGGGCGGCGGCGGCATCGGGATGAGCGCCGCCCTCGACGCCGACGCGCTGCGCAAGGCGTTCGAGACCGCGCGGACCCGGGCCGAGCGCTTCTTCGGCTCGCCCGAGATCCTGCTCGAGCGCTACCTGCCCCGCGCCCGCCACGTCGAGGTGCAGATCCTGGGGCTGGCCGACGGCCGGGTCGTCGCGCTCGGCGAGCGGGACTGCTCGGTCCAGCGGCGGCATCAGAAGGTGGCCGAGGAGACCCCGTCGCCCGGCATCTCGGCCGAGCTCCGGGCGCAGATGCTGGCCGCCGCCGTCCGGGCGGGCGAGGCGGTCGGCTACCTCGGCGCGGGCACGGTCGAGTGCCTGGTGGACGCCGAGTCGGGCACGTTCGTCTTCCTCGAGATGAACACCAGGCTCCAGGTCGAGCACCCGGTGACCGAGCTGGTGACCGGGATCGACCTGGTCGAGCAGCAGTTCCTGATCGCCGCGGGCGAGCCGGTCTCGTTCGACCCGTCGGCGCCGGTGATCCTGCGCGGGCACGCGATCGAGCTGCGGGTCTACGCCGAGGACCCGAAGCGGTTCCTGCCCAGCCCGGGCGCGATCACCGCCTGGCAGGAGCCGTCCGGCCCGGGCGTGCGGGTGGACTCCGGATACGCGGCGGGCACCACCGTGACCCCGTTCTACGATCCGCTGCTGGCCAAGCTCTGCGCGCACGGCGCGACCCGCGACGAGGCGATCGCCCGGGCGCGGCTGGCGGTGGCGGACTTCGTCGTGACCGGGCCCAAGACCAACCTGCCGTTCCACGCCGAGCTGCTCGGCAACGAGGAGTTCGTCAGCGGCGACTACGACACCGGTCTGATAGGCCGTATGCGGCAGGCGTGACCGGGTCTAGTACGCTCCCACCAGTGACGGCCCGGAGAAAAGGAGACTGCTGTGGCGGAAGTCCGCGCGGAGATGGTCGCGAACGTGTGGAAGGTGCTGGTCTCCGAGGGCGACCACGTCGATGACGGCGACACCCTCGTCATCCTCGAGTCGATGAAGATGGAGATCCCGATCCTCGCCGAGGAGAGCGGGACCGTCACCAAGCTCCACGTGGCCGAGGGCGACGTGGTCCAGGAAGACGAGCTGATCGCCGAGATCGGCTGACCCGGCCGGGTCAGGTCGGCGCCGGCGCCGGCGCCGCCTGCGGGGCGGGCGGGGCCGCGCGGAACGCCTCGAGCGCCTCGCCCGGAGTCTCGTAGTAGGCGCCGGGGTCGAGGGCGGCGCTGATGCCGTAGCGGTCGAGTTGCTTGTGCACCGGGCCGAGGACGCTGCTCAGCACCAGCCGGACCTGCCGCTTATGCAGTTCCCTGACGACCCGGGTGAGGACGTCGGCGGCGGAGTAGTCGATGTCGCCGATGGCCGCGCAGTCGAGCACCAGCCAGCGCAGCGGGCCGCCGTGGCCGGCCAGCGCGATGACGTCGTCGACCAGCCGGGAGGCGTTGGCGAAGTACAGAGTGGTGCCGAACCGGTAGACCACCAGCCCGTCCTGGGTTCGCGCGCCCGGCCGCACCGGGACGGGCTTCCAGTGCCCGGCCGGGGATTTCAGCAGCACGCTGTTGAACGGGCGGTAGCTGTGCCGTAGGTGGTCGATGATCGAGACGACGACCGCGACCGCGATCCCGTCCTCGACGCCCAGCATCACGACCGCCAGCGTTGTCAGCAGGGCCACCGCGAACTCGTGACGGCGGCTGGCCAGGATCCGCCGCATCCCGCTGATGTCAATGAGCCGGGCGGCGATGGCGAAGACCACCGCCGCCAGCGCGGCGATCGGCAGCTGGGCGAGCGACCCGGTGAACAGCAGCAGCACGATGAGCACGACCGCGGCGGCGGTGAGCGAGGCCAGCTGGCTGCGGCCGCCCGCGCTGTCGGTCACCTGGGTCTGGGTCGGGCTGCCGTTGACGACGAACGTGCCGGAGAACGCGGCCGCCACGTTGGCGGCGCCCAGGGCGACCAGGTCGGCGTCCTGGCTGAACTCCTCCCCGTGGGCCGCCGCGTAGGTGCGCGCGGTGACCGCGCTCTGGGCCAGGATGACCACGAACATGGCCGCCGAGGTGCCGAGCAGCACCGCCGCGTCGTGCCGGCCGAGGGCGGGCGCCTGCAGGTGCGGCAGTCCCCGCGGGACCGATCCGAGCACCGCGACGCCGTGCGCGGCCAGGTCGGCGGCCCGGCTGACCACGATCGCGATGATGATCGCGACCAGCGCGCCGGGCGCCTTCTTGCTGATCAGACGCCCGGCCAGCACGATCGCGATGACCCCGAACGCCACCGCCACGTCCGCCCAGTGCAGGTCGGGGAGGGCCCGGGCGGTCTCAAGGAACTTGGGGATGGTCTGCCTGGCCGTGACCGTCAGCCCGAGCATCTCCGGCAGCTGGTCGGCCGCCACCGAGATGCCGACACCGGTGAGGAACCCGACCAGCACGGTCCTGGACAGGAAGTTGGTCAGGAACGCCAGCCTCGCCACCCGGGCGATCAGCAACAGCAGCCCGGTCAGCAGGGCGGCCAGCCCGGCCAGGCGGACGTACCGGGGCGAGCCCGCGACCGCGAGCCCGGACAGGGTCGCGCTGAGGATGGCGGCGGTGGCGGAGTCGCCCCCGACGACCAGGTGGCGCGACGAGCCGAGGACGGCGAACACCGCCAGCGGCAGCAGCAGCGTGTAGAGGCCGGTCACGACCGGCATCCCGGCGATCTTGGCGTAGCCGAGGACCACCGGGATGCTCACGGCCGCCAGCGTGACGCCCGCCAGCAGGTCGGCCGGCACCCGGGATGGCCGGATGGGCAGCAGCCCCTGGCCGATGTGCAGCGCGGCCAGGCGCCTGCGCACGTCGCCCGCAGGCGAGTTCGGCACGGCGTCACCCCCCGTTTCCCCCGCGTTAACCACTGCCTCAGGTCTATGCCCCGCGAGCCCGTGATCGAGCCCGGCGATGCCGCCCGCACCGGGGCGACGGGCAGGATCCCGCCTAGCTCACACGCCGGTCGTGGTGCGCGGGTAGGCGGCCGCGACGTCGGTGATCACGTTGACCAGGTAGGGGACGCCGGAGGCGAAGGCGCGGCGCAGGGCCGGCCCCAGCTGCGCGGGCGAGTCGACCAGCTCCCCGGCCCCGCCGAGGGCGCGCGCCACCTCGTCGTAGCGGGTACCGGGGCGCAGGTCGGCGGCCACGTCGTAGCCGTAGATGGCTCGCATCGGCTCCTTCTCAAGCCCCCAGGCCGAGTTGTTGCCGACGATCATGACCACCGGCAGGTTGTGCCGGACCAGCGTGTCTACGTCCATCAGCGACAGCCCGGCCGCGCCGTCGCCGAGCATGAGCGCGACCTGGGCGGACGGGTGGGCCAGGCGGGCGGCCAGCGCGTAGCCGAGCCCGGTGCCGAGGCAGCCGTAGGGGCCGGGGTCGAGCCAGCGTCCCGGCCGGGCGGGCTCGACCAGGCGGCCCGCGAACGAGACGAAGTCGCCGCCGTCGCCGATCACCACCGCGTCGTCGGCCAGCACCTTCAGCAGCTCGCCGTAGACCCGCATCGGGTGGATCGGGTCGGCCTCGCTGGCCAGCTGCGGGGCGTCGGCGGCGGCCGAGGCGGCCGCGGTCTCCCGCAGCCGCGTCAGCCAGTCCGGGCCGCCCGCCGGCTGCGCTCCCCAGCCGTCGGTGACCGAGGTGAAGAAGGCCGTCAGGTCGCCCGCCGCCGAGGCCGCGAGCGGGCAGTGGGCGGCGACCCCGGCCGCCGAGTCGGCCACGTGGACGACCTTGGCCGGGGCGTCCTTGGGGCCGAACGACCCGTACTTGAGCCGGAAGTCGAGCGGCACGCCGACCACGATCACCAGGTCGGCCTCGGCCAGGGCGAGCGCTCGGGCCCGGGTGACCAGTAGCGAATGGCCCCGGGGGAGCACGCCGCGGGCCTGACCGTTGGTGATCACGGGCAGCGTCAGCGCCTCCGCGCACTCGCGGGCGGCCGTCTCCGCGCCGCCCAGCCACACGTCCGAGCCGAGCACCAGCACCGGCCGCCGCGCCGCCCGCAGCAGGGTGGCGACGGCGGCGACGTCGTCGGCGTCCGGCGGCGCCGCCGAGGGCAGGCGGCCCGCGTCCGGCGGCAGGCCGACCGTCTCCGCGCCGAAGATCGCCTCCAGCGGGAAGTCGCAGAACACCGGTCCCCGGTGCGGGGTCAGCGCCAGCCGGAACGCCTCGTCGACCGACCCGGCCACCCCGGCGACCGCGTGCTCGGTCCAGGCCCGCTTGGTGACCGGGGCGAGCAGCGGCACGTGGTCCAGCTCCTGCAGCGCGCCCTTGCCCCACAGGTAATCGGGCGCCCGCCCGCCCAGCACGACCAGCGGGGCGCCGTTGAACCAGGCGCCGGTGACCGCGCTGACGCTGTTGGTGACCCCCGGCCCGGCGGTGACCACCGCCAGCCCCGGCGTCCTGGTCAGCCGGGCGATGCCCTCGGCGGCGAACACGGCGGTCTGCTCGTGCCGCACGTCCACCAGCCGCACCGGCGGGTCGGCCTTGACCGCGCCGTCGTAGAGCGGGAACACGTGCCCGCCGGAGAGGGTGAACATCGTTGTCACGCCGTACCGCTGCGCCACCGCGACGGCGTGCGCCCCCGCGTGCCCGGAGAGAGAGGTCACCCGCCCGACGTTACCGCCGCGTAGGGAATTTGGGGAGGGTGGGGGCGGAGCAGCGGCCCGTTCGGGATCAAAGGCTTTTAAAGCATTTGCTCGAACGGACCGCTGCTCCGCCTTGCGGCTAAGGCGTCGCCCCGACCGCGGCCGGCGCGGGCGCGGGGGCCTGTTCCGGGTCGGCCGTGTACTGCTCGGGCAGGGTCTCGTCGGTCCCCTCCGGCACCCGGGCGGCCCGCAGGATCAGGGTCAGCACGACCGCGATCACCAGGTTGAGCACCACCGCGCTGAGCCCGATGTAGATGGTGTGCCCGAACTCGATGTCGGACGAGGCGGCCCAGTGCAAGGCGGTCGCGTTCGACACGTTGTAGGCGGCCAGCGTGCCGAACACCATCCCGGCCAGCCAGCCCGTCAGCAGCGCCCAGCGGTGGAACCAGCGGGTGAACAGCCCGCCGATGAGCATCGGCCCGAGCTGCAGTATCCAGATCCCGCCGAGGAGCTGCAGGTTGATCGAGAACGTGTGCGGGAGCTCGATCGCGAACAGCAGCGCGCCCAGCTTCACCACCAGCGACGCCCACCGGGACATCTTCGTCTGCAGCTCGGGGGACGCGTCCGGCTTGAAGAACTCGGTGAAGATGTTCTTGGTGAACAGGTTGGCGGCGGCGATCGACATGATGGCGGCCGGGACCAGCGCGCCGATGATGATGCCGGCGAACGCGATCCCGGTGAACCAGCTCGGGAACATGTGCTGGAACAGGTACGGCACCGCGAGCTGTGAGTTGCCTGCCTTCTTGACGTTCGCCGCCGTGACCGGGTCGGCGACCGCCATGTAGCCGAACAGCGCGATGAGCGCGAGCAGGACCGAGTAGAGCGGCAGGTAGATCAGGTTCCTGCTGACCGTGCTGCGGCGCTTGGCCGCCAGCGTGCCGGTGATCGCGTGCGGGTACAGGAACAGCGCCACGGCCGAGCCGAGGGCCAGCGAGGCGAAGTCGAACCGGGTGCTGCCGATGGACTTCGAGGTCGGGATGAAGGTGCCGATCGGCTTCTTGGTGGTCGGGCTGATCGACGCGAAGTGCGTCTGCGCGACGTCGAAGATGTGGCCCCAGCCGCCGAGCCGGGTCGGGATGTAGAACACCGCCACGATCACGAACAGGTAGATGAGCGTGTCCTTGATGAACGCGATCAGGGCGGGCGCGCGCAGCCCGGAGACGTAGGTGAAGATCGCGAGGACCAGGAACGCGACGAACAGCGGCAGGTCCTTCACGAACGTGTTGGTCGAGGAGGCGCCGACGCCCATCACCGTCAGCACCGCCTGGATGCCCACGAGCTGCAGCGCGATGTACGGCATCAGCGCCAGGATCCCGGTGAAGGCGGACGCCAGGGCGAGGCCGCGGGACCCGTAGCGGCCGCGGATGAAGTCGGCCGGGGTGATGTAGCCGTGCACCCGGGAGACCGACCAGAGCCGGGGCAGGAAGATGAACACGATCGGGAAGACCATGATCGTGTACGCGACCGCGTAGAACCCGATCGAGCCGGACCCGAAGACCAGCGCGGGCACCGCGATGAACGTGTAGGCGGTGTAGAGGTCGCCGCCGAGCAGGAACCAGGTGATGAACGTGCCGAAGCCGCGCCCGCCCAGTCCCCACTCGTCGAGGTGCATCATGTTCTGCGGGCGGCGCCAGCGCGCGGCCGCGAACCCGGCCCCGGTGACGATCAGGAACAGGACGACGACGATGGTGAACGTGGTGACGTTGACGTTGCTCACTGCGCCTCCCGGTTGCCTTCGAGCCGCTTCTGCAGCACCGTCGCCAGCCACAGCGCGACCGAGGTGACCGGCATGAAGATGAGCAGGTACCAGTAGAAGAAGGGGAAGTCGCCCAGCTTCGGTGTGAGCCTGGCGTAGATCGGCGTGTAGAGGGCGAAGAAGATGTCGGCCGCGATCAGGATCGCGATGCCGGCCGATAGCAGGGGATGGGCGGCGATGGCGCTGCGCCGCCCGGAAGCGGTTGCCTGGGTCATCAAGGTCCTCTCGACGTCGTTAACACGGTCGGATGTGACTTGAGTCACGCAGTTTCCACCATGTTGCGCCGAGTTGGCCCGTTGGGCAATATCTAATGTTTTTGTCGTTATGTCAGTCGCTGGCGATGACGACGAGCGGGCCGCGGCGGCCCACCGCCCAGACCGCGAGCGCGAAGCAGCTCAGCGCCACCGCCGTGATCGATACGGCCGTCCAGCCGCCGGCCGACCACAACAGCGAGGCGGCGGCCGAGCCGACCGCCCCGCCGACGAAGTTGCCGGTGATGTAGGCCGTGTTGAGCCTGCTGCGGGCTTCGCCGGAGATCGTGAACAGCCGCGACTGGTTGAGGATGTTGGCCGACTGGATCGCGATGTCGAGCAGAACGATCGCGATCAGCACACCCGCGACGGTGCGGCCCGCGACCGCCGCCACGATGAACGCGACCAGGCCGCGTCTTCGGCGCCAGCGGCGGGATCACCCGGTACAGCACGATCGCGAAGACGACGTCGGCCGCCGCCGCGACCGCGAACACGGCCCGCCAGCCGGCCGCGTCGGCGATCAGCCCGCTGAGCGTGCGGGACACCAGGATGCCGGTCAGGATGCCCGACACCACGATCCCCACCACCTGGCCGCGCTGCCCGTCGTCGGCCAGGTCACCGGCCAGGGGGGTGAGCAGCTGCCCGGCGACGGTGGTGACCCCGAGCACGGTGATCGCGATGAGCAGCAGGCCGAACGACGGCGCCAGCGCGCACCCGACCAGCGCCACCGCGGCGATGGCCATCATCGCCGGGATGAGCCGCCGTCGGTTGACCACGTCGCCCAGCGGCACCACCAGCGCGATCCCGGCCGCGTAGCCGACCTGGGTCGCCGTCACCAGCCACCCGGCCGACGAGGCGGACGCGTGCAGGTCGCGGGCGATGAAGTCGAGCAGCGGCTGCGCCCAGTACAGGTTGGCGACCGCTGCGCCCCCCGCCACCGCGAACAGGAACGTCAGCCTGCGGGTCATGACCTGGCGCGGCTGCCGCCGAGGGCCGGCCCGAGGTGGAGCCGCGCCACCGCGAGGAACTCGTCGCGGGTCAGCCCGCCGCTGCCCTCGGGCAGCGCGCCGGCCAGCGGGCGGCCGGTGAGCGCCTCGAGGTCGGACCGGTTCTGCCGCTCGGCCAGGCCGGGGTCGTCGGGCCAGCTGCCGATCGCCACCCCCGCGAGCTCGAGCCGCCGGGCAGCGAGGGCCTCGAGGGTGAGCGCGGTGTGGTTGAGGGTGCCGAGGCCCGCGGCGACGACGACGAGGGCGGGCGCCCCGCACATCGCGGCGAGGTCGGCCAGGGTCGCGCCCGCCGCGTCGTAGCGGACCAGCAGGCCGCCCGCCCCCTCGACCAGCACCAGGTCGCGGGAGTCGGCCAGCTTGGCGATGTAGTCGGCGGCGTGGGCCAGGTCGAGCGGCGGCAGGCCGCTGACGCGGGCGGCCGCCTCGGGGGAGAGCGGGTCGGGGAACCGGGCCAGCTCGTGGGTGTCGGCCACGCCGGACAGCCGCTCGATCGTCTCGGCGTCGGGGACGTCGGAGCCCGGGCCGGGATGGACGCCGGTCTGGGCCGGCTTGACGATCGCGACCCGGTCGCCGCGCGCGCGGGCGAGGGCGGCGATCGCGGCGGTGACCACGGTCTTGCCGATGCCGGTGCCGGTGCCGGTGATGACGAGGACGCCGCGCGGCGGCGTGCCGCTCACTGCGGGCTCGGCGGTCTGGTGATCCATAGAGCCCTTGAGGTTACCCCAGCTACTGGATGGGGCCCCGCCGCAGCCGGGTGATGAACTTGTAGCGGTCGCCCCGGTACCACGACTGCGCCCACTCCACCGGCTGCCCGGTGGTGTCGATCGCGTGCCGGGACAGCAGCAGCAGCGGGATTCCGGCGTCCACGCCGAGCAGGTTGGCGTCGTGCGGGTCGGCCAGGATCGTCTCGATCGTCTCCTCCGCCTCGGCCAGGTGGATGCCGTACCCGGTGCGCAGCGTCTCGTACAGCGAGGCGTGCCGCTCGAGCTGCCTGCGGAGCCCGGGGAAGCGGCGGGCGGGCAGGTGCGAGGTGTCGATCGACATCGGCTCGCCGTCGGCCAGCCTGAGCCGGTGGACCCGGAGCAGCCGCCCGCCCGGGCGCACCGCCAGCAGCGTCGCCAGCTCCTCGTCGGCGGTGACGTAGCCGATGTCCAGGATCTTGGTCTGCGGGTGGAGGCCGTGCTGGCGCATGCCCTCGGTGTAGCTCGCGAGCTCGAGCGCCTGGGCGACCTTCGGCTTGGCCACGAACGTGCCCTTGCCCTGCATCCGCAGCAGGCGCCCCTCGATGACCAGTTCGGCCAGGGCCTGCCGCACCGTGGTCCTCGAGGTGCCGTAGAGCCGGGCCAGCTCGCGCTCCGGCGGCACCGGGCTGCCGGGCGACATGGCGGCCGTGAAGTCGAGCAGATGCTTCTTGACCTGGTAGTACTTGGGCAGCCGGAGCAGGGAAGGCGAAGCGTCGAGACTCCCCAACGGGCTAGGGGCGCCATCGGTTTCTTCGGCCGGCATCGGGAACGCGGTCATGGGTGCTACCTCCCCGCTTTTGCGGTATTCCGGCCATGATGACAGTGTTCTCGCACTTCGGCCAGTACACGGGAGGTCAGGGTACCCGCTGCGCGCATGTCATTATGGGAGCGTGCCGACGCTCACCGACCTTGCCAGGAACCTGACCAGCCTGTCCGGGCCAGACCTAGAGTGGCTACATTCCCTCGTATCGGACTGGCAACTCCTCGCCGATCTGTCGTTTGCCGACCTTATCTTGTGGGTGCCGCAGCGCGGGCCAGAAGACGCGGTCAGCTCGGGCTGGGTGGCGGTCGCGCAGATGCGCCCGACCACCGGGCCGACGTCGTTCCCCGATGACGTGGTGGGCACCGTGGTCGGCCCGGACGAGCGCCCGGTGCTCGACACCGCGCGCCGCGAGCGGCGCATCCACCGCGAGAGCGACCCCGACTGGACGTCCGGCGTCCCCGTGCGGGCCGAGGCGATCCCGGTGACCAGGGACGACCGGGTGATCGCGGTCATCGAGCGATCGACCAACCTGAACGGCGCCCGCACGCCGAGCCGGCTCGAGCTGACGTACCTGGCGGGCGCCGACGACCTGGCCCGGATGGTGTCGGAGGGCACCTTCCCCTATCCGGGGCAGGACAGCACGCTGGTCCGGTCGCCGAGGGTGGGCGACGGCATGCTCCGGCTCGACACCGCGGGCCGGGTCACCTTCGTCAGCCCGAACGCGCAGTCCGCCTACCGCAGGCTCGGGCTCGCGGCCGACCTGATGGGGGAGCAGCTGGGCTCCGCCACCGCGCAGCTGACCGCGTCCGGCAAGCCGGTTGACGAGGGGCTGATGCCGGTCGCCCGGGGCCGGGTACCGCGGGAGACCGAGATCGACGTCAACGGCACGGTCGTCCAGCTGCGCTCGATCCCGCTGGTGGTGGGCGGCCAGCGGACCGGCGCGCTCGTCCTGGTCAGGGACGTCACCGAGCTGCGGCGCCGGGAACGGGAGCTGCTGACCAAGGAAGCGACGATCAGGGAGATCCACCACCGGGTCAAGAACAACCTGCAGACGGTCGCCGCGCTGCTGCGGCTGCAGGCCAGGCGGCTGCAGGCGCCCGAGGCGCGGGCCGCGCTCGAGGAGGCGGTGCGCCGGGTGGGGTCGATCGCGATCGTGCACGAGACGCTGTCGCACGCGCCGGAGGAGATCGTGGACTTCGACGGCATCGCCGACCGGGTCGCGATGATGGCGGGCGAGGTGTCCTCGCCCGAGGTGCGGGTGACGCCGAAGATCACCGGCCAGTTCGGGATGCTTCCGTCGGTGGTGGCGACGCCGCTGGCGATGGTTCTCACCGAGCTGCTGCAGAACGCCCTGCAGCACGGCTTCGGCGCCTCGTCGAAGTCGGCCGACGGGATGATCGAGGTGGTCGCCGCGCGTGCGCCCGAGCAGCTCACCGTCACCGTGACCGACAGCGGCGCGGGCCTGCCGCCGGGGTTTGACCTGGAGAACACCACCAGCCTGGGCCTGCAGATCGTCAGGACGCTGGTGGAGGGGGAGCTGGGCGGCCGGCTGATCCTGGCCGGCCGGCCGGGCGGCGGCACGGTGGCGACGATCGACCTGCCCGTCCGCTACGAGCCGATGCCCCGCCCGTCCTTAGTTTCGGGTACGGCTGTAGCCCGGGGGGCCCGAATGCTAGGGCCCGGTCCTGCGGCCTGGTGCGCTGCGCCCGGCTAGACGGCCGCGCGAGCGCGGAACCGAACGGTGCGGCGCTTGAGCGCCCGCCGCTCGTCCTCGCTCAGACCGCCCCAGACGCCGGCATCCTGGCCGCTGTCAATGGCCCAGCGCAGGCACTCGTCAAGCACGCTGCACCGTCGGCAGACCTGCTTGGCCTCTTCGATCTGCAGGACCGCGGGGCCGCTGTTTCCGATCGGGAAGAACAGCTCGGGATCGGCCTCGCGACAGGCGGCGATGTTGCGCCAGTCCATGGTGTCCACTCCTTCTCGACGTAGCGGCCGGTCATCGGTGGCCGCCGCTCGCCACATCGTGCTTGTGAAGTATTTCACGAGCCAGGTCATATGACGGGAATTATGTCTTATTCCCGATCTTTAGTGATGCCAATGTGACCGCATCCGGGCATCTGGTAGAGCCCGGCTGCACTCCGGAGGGTGACCTACCCACGTCCGTTAACGTTCGAACACATTGGGTGGTGTCGCCCCAGGCACCGGATCTAGCCTCTCAACCGGGCACAGCCAGCGCAAGAGGGCGCGGCACACGAGTCTGACGAATTTGATGTCAGATCTATCACAGTAAGAGAGTTACGTCACGCTATAACACAGACCGCGTCTGGCACAAACCGGAACGCGACCGACTCTCGCTCGCCCAGGTACTCGCCGTCGATGTGGAAGGCAGTCGGGCGCGCGGCGTCAAAGACCAGCTCGGTCAGCGCCGCCGCGCTGACGATGTCCCGCCCGGACGGGAGTTCCTGGTTGCTCGTCTGCATCATCTGGCTGAGCGCGGCCAGCGTGGACAGCGTGCGCATCCGCCGGAGCGCGAACAGGTCGAGCCCCGAGCTGAGGTCAGCGTGCGCGGGACGGACCGGGTGGCTGCCGAGGTACGTCCAGGGCGAGCTGTTGGTGACCACGCCCATGAAGAGGCCGGAGATCGGCGGCTGGTCGGGGGTGCGCAGAGTCAGCGCCGGGTGCTGCCGGTCCATGCCGTAGTACCTGCGCACGGTGGTCCGCAGGTAGGCCGCCACGGAAGCGCGGCGGCCCCTGGCGCGCTGCGTGTCCATGTCGGCGATGACCTCGGCGTCGATCCCGAGGCCGGCGCTGAACGTGAAGTAGCGGTCCTCGGCCAGGCCCAGCCCGATCTGGCGTCGCGTCCCCGCTGCCACCGCGGCCAGGATGCGCTGCACCGCCCCGCCCGCGTCGGCCGGCAGCCCGAGCGTGCGGGCGAACACGTTGCCGCTGCCGCCCGGTATCGGTGCCAGGGCCGGCCGCTGGCCCGGTACCTGCATGAGACCGTTGACGACCTCGTTCACCGTCCCGTCGCCGCCGAACGTCACGACGAGGTCGTATCCTTCTGCGGCCGACGCGGCGGCGAGCTCGCCCGCGTGACCGCGATACTGTGTTTGCCTGGTATCCAGCTCAAGCCTGGAGCCGAGCGCGCGGACCACCAGGCCGGCGTCGCGTCCGGTCATGGAGGTCGCGCGAGGATTGATGATCAGCAGCGCGCGCACGTTGCTCAGGTTAACGGTGCCAGGAAGGAAGCGAGACTATGGGTGTGCGTTCGGCCACAGGATCCCCGAGTCCGCTGTGGCTGGCGGCCGCCGCGCAGGGACTCGAGGCGGCCGGGCTGCTCGCGGTGGCCGCGGTCAACCTGAGCGACCTGTCGGGCGGGCAGACGGACCAGAGGTCGAACGCGATCGCGTTCATCGGCGTCGAGGTGATCGTGGCGATCGGCGTGGCCGCGATCGCGGCCGGGATCATCCGGGAGCGGCCCTGGAGCCGGACTCCGGCCGTGATGACGCAGGTGCTCGCCTTCATCCTCGGCATCGTGCTCATCCAGGCCCACCGCTTCGGGTGGGGGCTCCCCGCCCTCGTCTTCGCGGTGGCCGGGCTCGCGGGGCTATTCGCCCCGACGAGCCTGCGCAAACTCAATCGCCCCCACGACTAGTCGTCTAATCGTCGCCGGTCAGCCCTTCCCGTAGCTGAGCCAGCGTCCTGGCCAGGAGCCGGGACACGTGCATCTGGGAGATGCCGAGCTCGGCCGCGATCTGCGACTGGGTCATGTTCCCGAAGAACCGCAGCAGCAGGATCTTCTTCTCCCGCGGCGGGAGCCGTTCGAGCAGCGGCTTCAGCGACTCCCGGTACTCCACCCCCTCGAGCGCCTCGTCGATCATGCCGAGCGAGTCGGCGACCGCGGGCGCGTCCTCGTCGCCGGAGTCGGGGGCGTCGAGCGAGACGGTCGAATAGGCGTTAGCCGATTCGAGTCCCTCGAGCACCTCTTCTTCCGTCATCTGCAGGTGCGTGGCGAGTTCGCTGACGGTGGGCGCGCGGCCCTCCCGCTGCGCCAGCTCCCCGATCGCCTTGGTCAGCGAGAGCTTGAGCTCCTGCAGCCGCCGGGGAACCCGGACGGCCCAGCCCTTGTCCCTGAAGTGCCGCTTGATCTCGCCGACGATGGTGGGCGTGGCGTAGGTCGAGAACTCGACGCCGCGCTCCAGGTCGAACCGGTCGATCGACTTGATCAGGCCGATGGTGGCGACCTGGGTCAGGTCGTCGAGCCACTCGCCGCGGTTGCGGAACCGCCGGGCGAGGTACTCGACCAGCGGCAGGTGCAGCTCTACCAGCGTCGATCTGATCTTCGCGCGCTCGGGGTCGTCGGCCGGCAGCTTGGACAGCCGCTGGAACAGCTCCCTCGCCTGCGTCCGGTCCGGCGAGGAGTGCTCGGACCGCGCCGGGACCGGCGCGGGATCCTCGCTCACCGCCACCTCGAACTCTTCGGTCACCTGGACCTCGTATTCGCTACTCACCCGGATCCCTACCCGCCCCGGCGCTTGGCGAGGACGATGGAGACCCGGTCGTCCGGGCCGACCTTTGAGTCCACGCTCCCGGCCAGCGCGGACAGCACGGTCCAGGCGAAGGTGTCGCGGGCAGGCATCCTGGCCTGCGCCGCGGTCACCGACACGGTGATCTTCACCTGGTCAGTGCCGAGCTCGAAGACGCATTCCAGGTCGGTGCCGGGAATGGCCTGGGCCAGCAGCATCGCGCAGGCCTCGTCGATGGCGATTCGCAGATCCTCGATCTCGTCGAGGGTGAAGTCGAGCCGGGCGGCGAGCCCGGCGGCGGCGGTGCGCAGCACGGAGAGGTAGGCGCTCTCGGCTGGCATCTTGACCTGCACGTAGTCGGCGGTATCCCGGTCCCCCGGGGGCGCGGTCGTCGCGGCGGTGTCTTCGGTCACGTCTCTCCGTCGGTGAGCTCACTGGCCGGCGTTATGCCGGCCACTGATTGCAACTTACCGTCATCAGGGTACGGAACGCGGCAGCGCCGCCCCGGTACCGGGACGGCGCTGCCCTTTTGATGCCGGTGTGACCGTCAGGCCTGCTTGGTCTCCCAGAAGATCTTGGAGATCTCCTCGATCTTGGCGAGCAGCTTGTCGGCCGTGGCCACGTCGTTCGAGCCCTTGGTACCGCCCGCCCCGGCCAGCTTGGTGGCCTCGTTGAAGAGCGTGTTGAGCTGCGGGTACTTCTCGAAGTGGGGCGCCTTGAAGTAGTCCGTCCACAGCACCCACAGGTGGTGCTTGACGAGCTCCGAGCGCTGCTCCTTGATGATCAGCGCGCGGACCCGGAACGCCGGGTCCTCGTTGGCGGCGTACTTCTCTGCGATGGCCTTCACGGACTGCGCCTCGATCATGGCCTGCGCGGGGTCGTAGACGCCGCAGGGCAGGTCGCAGTGAGCATGGGCGACGGACTTCGGCGCGAGCAGACGGGTGAGCAGCCTCATCGATTCCCTTTCTCCGTACCAGATCAGTAAGGTTTCACTCCTGACACTACTCGTGTGGCCGGGAGGTAAACGTGCGCGCCCGCCCGAACCGCCGGCCGGTCATGCGGGTGGCGGTCGCGGAGGAATCCATGACCCCCGCGCTGCGCCCAGGCGACTGGCTGCTGGCGTGGCGCGGCGGCCGGGTCCGCCCCGGCCGGGTGGTGCTCGCCTGGCATCCTCAGCGTCCGGGGTTCCTGCTGGTGAAGCGGGTCGCGTGGCGCGAGGCGGGCGGCTGGTGGCTGGCCTCGGACAACCCGGTCGCGGGGGCGGTCGACAGCGCCCGCTTCGGCCCGGTGCCCGCGGAGCTGATCGTCGCGGTGGTGCTGGTCCGCTACTGGCCGGTCCGTCGCCGCCGGTAGGCGATTTCGGAGTCAGCGGGAACGGGGCGTGGCTCACCGGAAACGCAAGGACCCCGCTCTTGCGGAGCGGGGCCCTTCTAACGGTGCGGTGCCTACTGCGACTAGAGGGTGGGCGGGGGCACGTCCTCTTCCCCGGACTGCGCGCCGACCAGCTCGAGCATGCCCTCACGAGGCAGCCTGACGGCAACCGCCCAGAAGTAGATGGCGAGGCTGAACGCCGCGATGATCAGCAAGTCGTACCAGAGGCCGATCGTGTTGGTGTTGGTGGGCGCCAGCGGGGTCGACGAGGACTGGCCGCTGTACTGGCCGAGCCACGAGATGACGCCCATGCCGATCAGGTAGACCGGCAGCCAGCTGGCCGACCTGAGGGACTGCGCGGAGAACACCTTCGGTCGCTGCGGGTCGAACATCATGCAGATTCCGATGATGACGTAGCCGATGACGATGCAGATGCCGAGCTTCCAGATCACGATGAAGCCGGACCAGTAGATGATGAAGTTGGCGATGATGAACCCGAGCGGGGCCCAGACCCAGGCGGCGGCCAGCCGGTAGGGCCGGACGGCCTCCGGCACCTGCCTGCGGAACGCGGCGAGGGACAGCGGAGCGCCCGCGTACATCAGCACCGAGGCGCCGGTCACCAGGCCGACCAGCGCGTGCCAGCTCGGGAACGGCAGCAGGAAGACCAGGCCGCCCACGAACGACAGGATCAGGCTGGTCCACGGCACGCCGCGGCTGTCGGTCTTGGTGAGGATCGGCGGGAAGTACCGGTTGCGGCCCAGGCCGTAGCTGACCCGGGAGCCCGAGGTCTGGTAGATCAGGCCGGTGCCGAACGGGGAGATGATCGCGTCGAGCCGGAGGACGAACGCCAGCCAGGAAAGGCCGACGACGCCGGCCAGGCCGGCGAACGGCCCGGAGTTGATGGTGGAGATCGTGCTGTTGCAGGTGCCGGTGGCCGGGCAGGCCAGGCCGGTCCAGCCGTGGCTGAGGGTCAGCACGGACGGGTCCATCGCGGCGATGAAGACGATCTGCAGCAGGATGTAGATGGCGGTGCCGATGGCGACTGCGGTGATGATGGCCCGCGGCAGGTTCCGCTGCGCGTTCTTGATCTCGCCTGCGAGCTGGTCAGCCTGCTCGAAGCCGAGGTAGGAGAACACGACGCCGGCGCCGACGACGGCCGAGAGCACGCCCTTGATGCCGGTCGGCATGAACCCGCCGCTGTTCGCGGACGAGCCGAAGTTGCCGCTGTGGAACTTGAACAGCAGAACGACGATGGTGAGCACCGGGATGGCGATCTTCCACCACATGAGCCCGCTGTTGATGTTCGACAGCCACTTGATGCCGACGAAGTTCAGCCCGGTGAAGAGGATCATCAGCACGACGCACATGATGAAGCCAGTGGTCGTGACGTTCTTCGAGGTGGGGTTGTAGAGGGCGGGCCACCAGTGCGACCCGTAGTTCATCACCGCGAAGCACTCGATCGGCGCGACGGTCACGGCCTGCAGCCAGGAGAAGAAGCCGAAGGACATGCCCGCGAGGGAGCCGAACGCGAAGTGGGGGAAGCGCGCGGTGCCGCCTGATACCGGGTACATTGCGCCGAGCTCGGCGTGAATCAGGGCGAGGATGACGACCGCGACGCCGCCGATGACCCAGGCGATGATCGCCGCCGGGCCGGCGGCCTGCGCGGCGTACAGCGCGCCGAACAGCCAGCCGGAGCCGATGATCGAGCTCTCCGACGCCCAGACGGCGCCGATGAAGCCCATCTCTCGTTTCAGTCCGACGTCGGTCGGACTGGTGACAGTGGCTCCGGCAGAGCCAGTCTCAGTTGCCATGATCGATAGCTCTTTTCTCGTTTCGACCGTGCCCCGGGGGGCTTGCCACTCGCTCGGCGAGGGTGCGCTTCAGCGAGTGAACTTGTATATAAGCAGGGTGAGAACATCGTAGGGACGAACTACATCCTTCGGAAGTGCCGTTCTGATGCGGTTTTATAACGCAGGTCACAGCCTGTGCCGTTGTCCCACAGCCGGCATAATGACATCCCGGTCTCGTCACGTCCCGGTGTCCTGGGAATTACCTGCCTGTTTCGGCTTATTTGGTTTGTGGCAGGCGCATTCGGGGGACCTTACAATCACCACAGCTTGTGAAAGCATTCACGAGCATTGGGCCGAGAGTTTGCCCGCGGTGACCATTCGGTTCTGCCGCTAAACCGGGCTAGGCGTCTTCGCCGCGCTTGCGGGCCCGGTAGGCGGTGACGTTGGCCCGGCTGGCGCAGCGGTCCGAGCAGTACCGGCGGGTGCGGTTGACCGAGGTGTCGACGAAGACCCCCTGGCAGGGCGCCGCCTGGCAGACCCCGAACCGGTCGAGGCCGAGGTCGGCCAGGCGGACGGCGAGCCCCATGGCCGCGCCCGCGGCGTACTTGTCGGACATCGAGCCGCTCTCGGTGTAGTGCACGTGCCAGGTCTGCCCGTCGTGACCGGAGAGCTGCGGGTGGACCGGGTACTGGATGAGCAGCTCGTTCAGCCGGGCCGCGGCCTCGTCGCCGTTCTCCTGCGAGCAGGCGACGAAGAAGCCGCGGAACTCGTCGCGGAGCATGAGCAGCGTCTCCAGGTCGGCGCGGGTCATGCCGTGGTTCAGGTGCTCCCGGTCGGACACGAGCGCGCGCAGTCCGTCCATCGACGTCAGCAGGTCGCCGCCCTCGTGGCCGAGGCCGGTGGTGTTCACGAGTCGGACGGCGAGTTCGGCGTAAGACGACAGGTCCACGCGGGATCCCTCGCTGCGGTGGGTCAGATGTAATAGGCTGTTGGTGCTGCTGAGTATTACACAGAACGACGCTCGCAGCGCAGTGCACAATGTACCAACGGGTAACCCCCGTACCTACAGTGATCACCGTCCGTCAGGGCGTGTCGGCCGCGCACCCCGCGGCCGTGAGTCCAGGGCACTTGATCCTTCGCATGTCTTCCCTTGCTTTGGGGGTTACCGTGGCCGACAAGGCTGCCTCTTTCCGTACTCAGACTTCCTACGACGCTGACCCGGTCTTCGTGATGCACCGGGGCGGCAAGATCGGCGTCGAGACCACCGTGGAGGTGCCGGACCGGGCCGCGCTCGCGATGGCCTACACCCCGGGCGTCGCCCGCGTCTGCAGCGCCATCGCCGACCAGCCCGAGCTGGCGGGCGAGTACACCTGGACCGGCAACACGGTCGCGGTGGTGAGCGACGGGACCGCCGTGCTCGGCCTCGGCGACATCGGCCCGGCCGCCGCGATGCCGGTCATGGAGGGCAAGGCGCTGCTGTTCAAGAAGTTCGCGGGCATCAACGCGGTGCCGATCTGCATCGACGTCACCGACGTGGACGCGGTGGTGGCGGTGGTGACCGCGCTCGCCCCGAGCTTCGGCGGCATCAACCTGGAGGACATCTCCGCGCCCCGCTGCTTCGAGATCGAGGACCGGCTGCGGGCCGCCCTCGACATCCCGGTGATGCACGACGACCAGCACGGCACCGCGATCGTGGCGCTGGCCGCGCTGCGCTCGGCCGGGCGGGTCGTCGGCAAGGACCTGGGCGCGATGCGGGCCGTGGTCTGCGGCGCCGGCGCGTCCGGCATCGCAGTCTCCAAGATCCTGCTGGCGGCGGGCATCGGCGAGATCGCGGTGGCCGACAGCAAGGGCATGATCTACGACGGCCGCGACGGGCTCAACCCGGTCAAGGCCGAGCTCGCGCGGGTGACCAACGGCTCCGGCTTCGCGGGCGCGCCCGAGGCGGCGCTGCGCGGCGCGGACGTCTTCATCGGGCTGTCGGGCGCGACGCTGCCCGAGGACGCCCTCGCCCGGATGGCGCCCGGCGCGGTGGCGTTCCTGCTCTCCAACCCCGAGCCGGAGATCCACCCGGATGTTGCACGGCGGCACGCGGCCGTGGTCGCGACCGGGCGCAGCGACTTCCCCAACCAGATCAACAACTCGCTCGCCTTCCCCGGCGTCTTCCGCGCCGCCCTCGACGTCCGCGCGACCGCGATCACCGAGAACATGAAGCTGGCGGCGGCCGACGCGATCGCCGCCCTGGTCGGCGACGACGCCGGGCCCGACTACGTCATCCCGAGCCAGTTCGACGAGCGGGTCGCCCCGGCCGTCGCCGCCGCCGTGGCCGCCCAGGCCCGCCTGGACGGGGTGGCCCGCCGCTAGCGGCCTTCACGCGCGGGGTGGGCGGCCGATAGGGTCGTGATCATGCTTGCCGCCTACGCCGCGCGTATCGACGCAGACAATCCGCTGAACGGGCTGGAGACGGGGGAGCGGCCGGACCCCGAGCCGTCCGACGGCTGGGCCACGGTCGCCGTCAAGGCCACCGCGCTCAACCACCACGACGTCTGGTCGCTGCGCGGCGTCGGGCTGCCCGCCGACCGGCTGCCGATGATCCTCGGCTGCGACGCGGCCGGGGTCGACGAAGACGGCAACGAGGTAGTCGTGCACGCGGTGATCGGCGACGCCGCCGCCGGCGGCGGCGACGAGACCCTCGACCCGCGCCGCTCGCTGCTGTCGGAGGTGCACCAGGGCACGTTCGCCGAGAGGGTCGCCGTCCCGAAGCGGAACCTGGTGCCCAAGCCGGCCGCGCTCTCGTTCGAGGAGGCGGCCTGCCTGCCGACCGCGTACCTGACCGCGTACCGGATGCTGTTCGACAAGTCGGGCGCCCAGCCCGGCGCGACGATCCTCGTCCAGGGCGCCAGCGGCGGCGTCGCCACCGCGCTGATCCTGCTCGGCCGCGCGGCCGGCTACCGGATCTGGGTGACCAGCCGGAGCGAGGCCAAGCGCGACGCGGCGCTCAAGCTCGGCGCCGACGCGGCGTTCGCCACCGGCGCCCGGCTGCCGGAGCGGGTCGACGTCGTGATGGAGACCGTCGGCCAGGCGACCTGGTCCCACTCGGTCCGCGCGCTCAAGCCCGGCGGCCGCATCGTCATCTCCGGCGCCACCAGCGGCGACGTCCCGCCCGCCGAGCTCACCAGGATCTTCTTCAGCCAGCTGTCGGTCGTGGGCTCCACCATGGGCACCCGTGACCAGCTCGGCCGGCTCCTGCGCTTCTGCGAGCAGACCGGCACCCGCCCCCTCATCGACCGAGTCCTCCCGCTAGCGGGCGCCCCGGCCGGCTTCGCCGCCATGATCGACGGCGCTCACACCGGCAAGATCGTCTTCACGCCCTAGCGGTTTGGGTGTCGCTGGGGCTTGCGGCGGACGCTCGCGGCGCCCCGCTTCACCCAGTGGCGGCTTCGGCGAGCGCCGACCGCCATCATCGTGTTCCGTTGTGGTCGTCGTTCCGGCGTGCCGGCCATCATTGTGTTCCGTTGGGGGCAGCCCGCGACCCGAACCGCACACAATAACCCCCAAACCCCGCACACCCCCAGCCAAAGAGGCCCAAGCGACGCCTGTTACAGACCGAGTTTCGCCCGACGAGGTGAGGCCGGGTCTCTCTGTTGGGAGGCCGGCGCGGGCGTTGTGTGGAGAGGGCTTGCACCCGCGTCGAGGCCGGGAACGCCAGCGCCAGCCCCAAAACAGCCACCTGAGCCTGACAACGCCGGCGTCAGCCCCCAAAAGAGACACCTGAGCCTGACAACGCCGGCGTCAGCCCGCCAGACGCCCAAGCCTTGCTAACCAGGCACCCCTGCTGACCAGAGAGGGTTGGGGCGCTGGGAAATCTCAGCCGGCCTTCCGCAGGAGAGCCGGATGAAATTTGCCCTCGCCGCCCAGCCCGACCTGGCTCTTGACCTGGCTCTTGACCTGGCTCTTGACCTTGACCTAAGAGTCCTTGACCTCAGGCTCGTCAGCCTTAGGCGGCGCATCCGACGCCCCTGAGGTGTTCATCGGCCCGATTACTTCGGTCCGTATCCGCTCCAGCGTGTCGGAGAGGATGTCGCGCAGGGCGGGGATGACCTCGCTGCCGAGCACGCTGCTCGAGTCCCAGGCGACCGAGCGCAGGTCGGTCACGAACTCCCTCGCCAGGCGCTCGAAGTCGCGCAGGGCGCCCAGGTCGTGGGCGCGGCCCGGCCGCTCGTTCCAGTGGCTCCACTCGCTCCAGTTACCCCAGCCGCTCCACTGCTCGCGGGCGTCAACGCGGAGCTGGGCGGCCTCCTCGCGCAGCCGCTGCGCGTGGCTGCGGGCCTCGTCGCGCGCCTGCCGGGCGCGCTCGCGGGTCTGCCTGGCTTGCGTCCAGGCGCCCTCCTTGGCCTGCCTGGCTTGCTCGCGGGCGGCGTCGGCGGCCTCGCGGGCGGCCTCGGCCGCGTCGCGGGCGGTGTCGCGCTCGTTCTGCCGCACCTCGCGGGCGGCCCTGGTCAGCTCCTCGCGCAGGCTGCGGACGGTGGCCCTGACGTCCTCGCCGAACTCGCGGGCGATGTCGCTGACCGACTCCGACAGCTCCTCCTCGAGCTCGTCGAGCTCGGCCCCGCGGCTGCGCAGCTCCTCGCGGCCGGCCTCCGTGATCCGGTAGACCTTGCGCCCGCTCTCCTCGTCGTGGGTGACCAGGCCCTCGTCCTCGAGCCGGGCCAGCCGCGGGTAGATCGTGCCCGGGGAGGGGGCGTAGACGCCCATGAACCGGTCCCGCAGCAGCCGGATTACCTCATAGCCGTGCCTCGGCTCCTCGTCGAGCAGGCGCAGCAGGTACAGCCGGAGTCGTCCATGGCGGAAAACCGGGGTCATCGGGTCTCGCTCTCTTTTCCTTCCCGGCGCAGACGCCGCAGTAGCGTCACCGAGCCGGACATAGTGCTGACGGACACACGCCCGGTACCTGCACCTACGTTACCGCTTACGGTATGTGAGGCGGGTGCCTTGACCGCGCGGAGCGTCTCGAACTCGCTGCGAACCGCCCCCGAGGTGGAGTGCAGGCGCACCTGGGCGTCGCTTCCCTCGGGCAGCCGCAGCGTCACGTCGCCGGACAGCGTGCTGACGTGCACGTCGCCCCCGGCCCGGAGCGTGACATCGGCCGCGATCTGGCCGCTCATGGTGTTCGCCTCGAGGCGGTCGAGCCAGCCGTCGGCCAGCACCAGCCCGCCCGACATGGACTGGAAGCGGACCTCGCCGTCGATGTCGCGCGCGGCGATCTCGCCCGACATGGTCTCCGCCTCCACGTTCCCGGTGACGCCGTCCAGGGTGACCTCGCCGGACATCCCCTTCACGGCCGCGCCTGAGCGCAGGCCGGAGACGATCGCCGACGCGCTGAGCACGCCGAGCTGGATCGGGCAGTCGGCGGGCGCGGTGATCGTCACCGCGACCTTGTCGTTCTTCGGTTTCAGGAAGCTGAGCAGCCCTTCCCAGGTCAGCGACTCGTAGCTGACGGTCAGCTCGCCGCCTTCCTGGGTGAGGAGAAGCGGACGGCCCTTGAGCTCGGTGACCGTGACCGACGGCCGGTCATCGGAGGCGAGGACCGCCACCGACCCGGCCATCAGGCGCACGTTCAGCGCGGTGACGCCGTCGAAGTCCAGGCGCTTGGGCGCGTCGACAGTCCAGCTTGGCATGGCAAGTCCTCCCGGGCGGCACCTTCACCTTCAACCACGATATATCGCGTCTTGGAAAAGTCAAGATGTATCGCGTTTACGGCCGACCAAGGGGCGAAGGCACGGTCCGTTCGAGATGACTGCCTTGTGCTTTTGCTTTTTACTCGTCTTCCGATTCGCCGTCCGGGTCGCCGTCGGAGTCGGCCCGGGCGAGCCACTTGGCCAGCCGGTCGACGGCGGTCTCGAACTCGGGATTGAGGTCCACGAAGTCCCGCAGCCGCCCGGCCAGCCAGGCCATGGTGACCTGCTCGTCGCCGCGGCGCTCGTCGAGTTCCTCGATCCCGGCGTCGGTGAAGTACATCGCTAGCCCTCCGTTGGGATAGCCGTCTCGATCAGTTCACGGTGGGAGGAGAGGTGCATCTTGGCCGAGCCGTACGCGGGCGCGGAGCTCGCGGGCAGCGTGACCGCCGACAGCGGCCGGGCGAGCAGTTGCGGCAGGCGCAGCGCCATCCTCGGCCAGGCGCCCTGGTTCTCCGGCTCTTCCTGCGCCCAGACGAGCTCGGCGTCGGCCGGGTACCGGGAGAGCTCGGCCCGCAGCTGCTCGTGCGGGATCGGGTAGAGCTGCTCGACCCGGACGATCGCGGTCGAGTACGCGTTCGCCTTGTTCCGGTACTCGGCCAGGTCGTAGTAGAACTTGCCGGAGCACAGCACCACCCGGCGGACGGCCGAGGCGTCGAAGCCGGCCGGCTCGCCGATCATCGGCTGGAACGCGCCGCTGGTGAAGTCGGCCGTCGCGGACGTGGCCGCCTTGGCCCGCAGGATCGACTTCGGGGTGAAGACGATCAGCGGCTTGTGCCGGCCCGACAGCGCCTGCCACCGCAGCAGGTGGAAGTAGTTGGCGGGCGTGGTCGGCAGCGCCACCGTCATGTTGTCCTGCGCGCACAGCGCCAGGAACCGCTCGATCCGGGCCGAGGAGTGGTCCGGGCCCTGGCCCTCGTAGCCGTGCGGCAGCAGCAGCACGACGCTGGACTTCTGGCCCCACTTCTGCTCGCCGGAGCTGATGAACTCGTCGATGATCGTCTGGGCGCCGTCGGCGAAGTCGCCGAACTGCGCCTCCCAGGCGACGAGCGCGTCGGGCCGGGCGACCGAGTAGCCGTACTCGAATCCCATCGCGGCGAACTCCGACAGCAGCGAGTCGTAGACGAAGAACCGCGCGTGGCCGTTGTCGAGCCGCTTGAGCGGCGTGTAGTCGGCGCCGGTGTGCCGGTCGACCAGCACCGCGTGCCGCTGGCCGAAGGTGCCGCGCCGGGTGTCCTGGCCGACCAGCCGCACCGGGCGGCCGTCCTGCAGCAGCGAGCCGATCGCGAGCAGCTCCCCGGTCGCCCAGTCGATCGCGTCCTCGGCGACCATCGTGGCCCGCCGGTCCAGCTGCGGCTTGAGCCGCGGGTGGACGGTGAAGCCGTCGGGGATCGTCACCTGGGTGTCGATGATCTGCTTGACCGCGTCCATGCTGATCGCGGTCCGCACCGCGGCGTGGTTCACCGGGCGCTCGCCGACCTCGGCCGGCAGCACCGTGCCGGGCTGGGCCGGCAGCGCCGCCGCGTCCCTGGTCTCGGTGAACGCGCGCTCCAGCTGCTGCTGGTAGTCGCGCAGGGCCGCCTCGGCCTCCTCCATCGTGAGGTCGCCGCGGGCGATCAGCGACTCGGTGTAGAGCTTGCGGACGCTCCGCCTGGCCTCGATCAGGTCGTACATCAGCGGCTGGGTGAAGCTGGGGTTGTCGGTCTCGTTGTGGCCCCGGCGCCGGTAGCAGACCATGTCGATCACGACGTCCTTGCGGAACGTCTCCCGGTAGGCGAACGAGAGCCTGCCGACCCGGGCGACGGCCTCGGGGTCGTCGCCGTTGACGTGGAAGATCGGCGCCTGGATCATCCGCGCCACGTCGGTCGCGTACACGGTCGACCGCGAGTACTGCGGCGAGGTCGTGAAGCCGACCTGGTTGTTCACCACGATGTGGACGGTGCCGCCGGTGCGGTAGCCGCGCAGCTGCGACAGGTTCAGCGTCTCCGCCACCACGCCCTGGCCGGCGAACGCGGCGTCGCCGTGGATGAGCACCGGCAGCACGGTGAAGCCGTCCTCGCTCATGTCGAGGACGTCCTGCTTGGCGCGGACCACGCCCTCGGTCACCGGGTCGGACGCCTCGAGGTGACTGGGGTTGGCGACCAGGCTGGTCGGGATGCGCTTGCCGCTGGCGGCGGTGAAGACGCCCTCGGCCCCGAGGTGGTACTTGACGTCGCCCGAGCCCTGGGTGGACTTCGGGTCGAGGTTGCCCTCGAACTCCTTGAAGATCTGCCCGTAGGACTTGCCGACGACATTGGCGAGCACGTTGAGTCGGCCCCGGTGCGCCATGCCGATCACGGCCTCGTCGAGGCCCGCGTCGGCGGCCTCGCTGAGCACCGTGTCGAGCAGCGGGATCAGCGCCTCGCTGCCCTCAAGCGAGAACCGCTTCTGGCCGACGTACTTGGTTTGCAGGAACGTCTCGAACGCCTCGGCCACGTTCAGCTTGGAGAGGATGCGGATCTGCTCGTCGTGGCTGGCCCGGGTCGGCGGGACCTCGATGTGCGCCTGGATCCAGTTGCGCTCTTCCGGGTCCTGGATGTGCATGTACTCGATGCCGACCGTGCGGCAGTAGGAGTCGCGCAGCACGCCCAGGATCTCGCGCAGCCGCCTGATCGGCTTGCCGCCGAACCCGCCGGTGGCGAACTCGCGCTCCAGGTCCCAGAGGGTGAGGCCGTGCTTGATGATGTCCAGGTCGGCGTGCTTGCGCTGCTCGGTCTCGAGCGGGTTGGTGTCGGCCATCAGGTGGCCGCGGACCCGGTAGGCGTGGATCAGCTCCTGCACCCGGGCCGACCGGGTCACGTCGTCCTCGTGCCCGTACGGGAAGTCCCTGACCCAGCGGACCGGCTCGTAAGGGATGCGCAGCGACTCGAAGATCTTGTCGTAGAACCCGTCCTCGCCCAGCAGCAGCGAGTGGATGATCCGCAGGAAGTCGCCCGACTGCGCGCCCTGGATGATCCGGTGGTCGTAGGTCGAGGTCAGCGTCACGGTCTTGCTGATCGCGAGCTTGGCCATGGTCTCTTCGCTGGCGCCCTGGTAGGCGGCGGGGTACTCCATCGCCCCGACGCCGACGATGGTGCCCTGGCCGGGCATCAGCCGCGGCACCGAGTGCTCGGTGCCGATCGTGCCCGGGTTGGTGAGCGAGATCGTGGTGGCCTGGAAGTCGGCCACGGTGAGCTTGCTCGTCCGCGCCTTGCGGACCACGTCCTCGTAGGCGGTCCAGAACTGCCGGAAGTCCATCGTGTCGGCGCCCTTGATGTTGGGCACGAGGAGCTGCCTGCTGCCGTCCTTGCCCTTCATGTCAATGGCCAGGCCGAGGTTGACGTGGTGGGGCGTGGCCAGGACGGGCTTGCCGTCCTGCTCGGCGTAGGCCGCGTTCATCTCCGGCAGCGCCCTGACCGCCTGGATCACCGCGTAGCCGATCAGGTGGGTGAAGGAGATCTTCCCGCCCCGGCCCCGCTGCAGGTGGTTGTTGATGACGATCCGGTTGTCGATCAGCAGCTTCGCGGGCACCGCGCGGACGCTGGTGGCGGTGGGCACAGTGAGGCTCGCGGCCATGTTCTGCGCGGTGCGGGCGGCGGCGCCCCGGAGCCTGCTCAGCTCGGCGTCGCTCGGCGGCGGGGCGGCCGGCGTGGCCTGCACGGGCGGGACGGCGGCGGCCGGCTTGGCGGCGGCGGCCTTCGTCCCCGGCGTCGCCGGGGCCGCTACGGACTCGGCCGCGCGGACGGGCTTGTAGTCGGCGAAAAACGACCACCAGGCCCGGTCGACCGAACCCGGGTCGGCCAGATAGCGCTGGTACAGCTCATCGACAAGCCACTCGTTAGGGCCGAAGTCGGCATTGGCCGGCGGGGCGCCCTGGTCCGTTGGCTCAGTCTGAAGGCCGTTGCCCGAGGACGAGGTGGTTGCTGATGGCACGCTGAGATCCGCGGCGGCGAGCGGCGACTCAGAAGACACGGCGGACATCGCCTTCTTCCGAAAGATTGATGATTGCTGGTTACTAACTCCCAATTCTCAGGTTACCTGTCGGTTGCGCAGGCGGGTGGCGGGATGACCGCCCCGTGACCTGGCTGGCGTTGTGTCGTCAGTCACGCGTCAGCCAGTCGGGCCGACGCGAAGGCGACGCGAATATGCGGTGACGGCCGGCGACATTTGCAATCTGCCGGCGGCCGGGCAGCGTACGCTCAGCCTTAAATGGATGACAGGCTGCGTGAGTTCGGCGAGGTGCCGGGCTACGAATTCGACGCTCCGCGCGCTTACGGCCGGCCAGGACCCGTGGCCGGCGACGGTGAGCGGCGCCGTCAGCCGTGGCCGCAGCCGCCGCCCGGGGACCCGGCCTGGCCAGGCCGGCCCGCGCAGCCGAGGCAGCCGAGGCAGCCGGGGCAGGCGCCGCCGCCCGAGGCCGGGCAGCCGGCCGGCCGCGGACGGCCAACGCTGCTGGCCAGGGACACCCTGGCCGCGATGCGAGCCCGCAACTGGGTGACCAGCCTGGCGGCGCCGCTGGTGGCCGCGATCGCGGTCGGAGTCGCGGGGGTCGTGGTCCTCGGGGCGAACAACGGAGGCGGCTCGGCCGCCCCCTCGGGCCTTTCCGCCGGATTCCCGCCGGCCCGGTCGGCCGCGGCTGATTTCAGCGGCGGCGCCGGCCGTCCGGTCGAGGTGTCCGCGATCGCGGCGGCCGGCGCCACCGAGGTCGCCGTCGGCAGCGCCAATCGCGGCTGCGCGCTCTGGGTCTCGGCTGACGGCGGATCCACCTGGCGCCGCGCCGCCCTGACGGCGGCCGCGGCCGGCCCGACGGGCAACGGGCAGCTGGCCGGGGTGGCGCACGGCGCGGCCGGCTGGCTCGCGGTCGGCGGCGCGTCGGATGTGACGTCAGGCCAGCCGGGTCCGGCCGTGGTCGGCTCGGCCGACGGCCTGACCTGGACCGTCACCGGCAGCCGGGCGACGTTTGACGGCCCCGGCCGGATCGACACCGCCGCAGTCGCGGCGGGCTCGGGCGGATACGTGATCGTGGGCACGGCGTCGGCCGGCTCGCGCACGGTCGCGACGGCCTGGTACGCGCCGGGCCTGACCGGCTGGCGTCGCGCGGCCGACGCCCGGCCGGGGGCGCTCGACGGCCCGGGAAACCGGGCCATGAACGCCGTCACCGCGGTCGGCCGCGGGTTCGTCGCGGTCGGCGCGGCCGGCCAGCTTCCGGCCGCCTGGCTGTCGGGCGCCGGCCGGACGTGGACGCTGGTGACGCTGGCGCGGCCGGCCGGCGCAGCCAGCGCGGCCCTTGACTACGTGGCCGCCAACGGCAGCATGCTGGCGGCGGTCGGCACCGAGGTCACGGCGG
>Ga0208220_1000034_pt1 | contig 47713 bp, 40 predicted proteins | sample NGESurdeep092012_9_FD_184484 | JGI IMG/M metagenome (GOLD analysis project Ga0208220, IMG submission 184484) | Arctic peat soil microbial communities from Barrow, Alaska - NGEE Surface sample F53-1 deep-092012 (SPAdes) | ecosystem: Environmental > Terrestrial > Soil > Wetlands > Peat ...
CCGCAGCGCCCTATCCTCCGCTCAGGTCCGTTCAGTCTACCAGGGATGAAATGTCAGAAAATGCGGGGCCGTTTACACAAAACGCTTGACACACCCCGGCACTTGTTAAAACGTTGACGCCAACGTGATCGGCCCGAGGACGCCGATGAACGTTTCGCTGGAGATCGCGCTCGCAAGAGACGAAATCCGTGACAGAATGCGATCGTGCTTGCGAAAGACGATCTCGAAATTAGTGACCGGCAGCAGAGGACTTGAATAGCAATCGGAGATAGTATGTGTCTGTCTTCAACCTTGGCAGCTTAACCCGCTGCAGAGCCGTCGCCGAGGGGCGAGATCTTCCGCGGATGCTCTTCATGAAGTTCGTGGTGCAACTCGTCAACCTTGACTCTGGCCCTTTCTAAAGCCTTCTTGCCAACGGACGTGATCTTGTAAACCCGTCGCCTGCGTCCTCCAACAGGTTTGAGCGAAGACTTCAATAGGCCCCCGCGCTCCAAGCCATGCAAGAGCGGGTAGAGAGTTCCGGGTCCAATATGGTATCCGTGATGTGCCAACTCCTCCATCATGGCCAGTCCAAAGATAGGCTCGTGTAAGGCGTGCACAAGCACGTGAATCCGTATGAGTCCGAAAAAGAGTTCCCGGTGTTCCTTGGGCACAAGATAAATATACCGTTCGACGCTCAATATCGAATTGTGTATTATCGAAGTTCGATATAAGCTGTTCGAGATGAAGATAGCTCAAAGGAAAACTTCATGGCTCTTGCTGGGCGACGGAACGGATGAACGGCAAATGTCCGCGGCTGACGTTATGCCTCCTGCTTTTACTTGCCGCGTCGAAACTTTGGGCGCAGGGACCTCCGTTCCAAACTGACGATCCGGTGCCAGTCGATTTGCACCATTACGAGTTCTACATTTTCGGCAGTACGGACGGGACGCCGGCGGAAACCGATTCCACGGGACCGGCTTTCGAGTTTAACTGGGGCGCCATTCCCAGAGTGCAACTGCACGCCGTTCTGCCCTTCGGTGCGATCGCGCCATCGAACAATCCCGTCTATCTGCCCGGGGGGAAAGGGCCCAGTGCGTTTGGACTAACCGATATGGAACTGGGCGTCAAGATCGCCTTTATCAAAGAATCGAAGTATATTCCCCAGATCGGCACCTTTCCGATGTTTGAAATCCCGACCGGTAGTTACGACAAGGGACTCGGCGTGGGGAAGGTTTGGTACAAACTTCCCGTCTGGCTGCAAAAGAATATCGGGAAATGGCTGCTTGACGGCGGCGGAGGCGAAACGATCGTCCCGCAAACCCAATACCGCAACTTCCCGTATGGCGGATTCTTGCTCAAATACACCTTCAGTGACCGGCTGGAATTCGGCGGTGAGGTCTTTGCCCACGGTCCCGAGGGCTTCGCCACGCCGCAGACTGAAGCTTCGACGATGATCGACATGGGTGGCTATTACCACTTCAAGCATCACCCAGGCGAACAGTTTTTGTTTTGCTACGGCCACTCTGTTGCCGGACAAACGGAGAACTACGCCTACATCGGCATGTACTGGACATGGGGAAAAGACAAGAACAAACCGGACGTAGGCAGCGCCTGGTTACGAACGCCGATGCAGGTAACGGGATTTCCCTGACCTGCGGCCTAAGACCGGCTTCGCGACTGACACGCAGGGAAGGAGATAGTAAATGGAAATTACGACACGCGGTCTTTGGACTTTGATCCACGGGATGGGATTCGGCGGACTCTATCTGCTGGCCTGCTCGGGAGCGATTGTTGAGCTTTGGCGCCGTTACTCACCCGCAGCGCAGATACCCATCACCGCGAGGGATGAAATCTTCCTCCGCATTTACCTCGCTGTCATGACTCTGCTCGCATGGGCCGCCGTGTTTACCGGCGCTTACATCATCTATCCGTGGTATCGCGCCGCTGCGCCACCGGGAACGGTCAACCTTGCCGCCTACCCGCAGCGGCTGCTCATGTCCAGTCCCTCGACGATCGCATGGCACTCCATCGGCATGGAGTGGAAGGAGCATGTCGCCTGGCTCGCGCCCATCTCGGTCACTATGGCTTCCGCCGTGTTTATCAGGTATGGACGTGGGATCAAGAACCACCCTCAACTGCGCAACACGGTTCTGTGTTTTACCCTGATTTCGTTTCTCGCCGCCGGGATCGCCGGTTTTTTCGGCGCCGAGATCGACGATTACGCGCCTGTCAGAGGCGGCTCAACCATACATCTGGCTTACGGAGAGTAACCATGAACGCTCGGGAAACATCAACTTCGGCCGGCCTGACAAACGGCTCCGGTGCGGCTGCTATTCTGGCCGCAGGCATTGGCGCGTTTGCACTCGCTATTCTGGCAATCGCCGCTGACAAAGTTATTTCCATCCAGCGACTGATGGTTTTCTACAAGCCAACAGGGCCTCTGTCGGGCGTAACTACAACCGCGATTCTAATCTGGCTCTTCACCTGGGGTATTTTGGAATGGCGGTGGCGAAATAGGACGGTTGCAATGGGGCGCACGAATGCTTTCGCGCTCATCCTGCTGGGCCTGAGCCTATTGCTGACGTTTCCTCCCTTTGCTGACCTTTTCTGAAAAATAGCCGTTTCCAATCACTGAGCAAAATAAGCCTGAGGTTCGTCATGCCGATGTCACCGCAAAATTCTCAACGCCGCCTCTCTTTGGGCATCCTATTCGTTCGCATCCTTGTGGGCTGGGTCTTCCTTTCGGAAGGCGTTCAGAAGCTTCTCTTTCCCGCCGCGCTTGGCGCGGGACGCTTTTTGAAGATCGGTATTCCCGCTCCCGCGTTTACGGGTCCGTTCGTGGGAGCTGTAGAAATCGTATGCGGGGCCCTTCTGATCGTCGGTCTATTTACTATTCTTGCGACTGTGCCGTTGTTCATCGACATTGCGGTTGCAATTGCGACCACCAAGGTTCCAATGCTGCTGAAACATGGATTCTGGGCTGCCATGCACGAGGCCCGCACGGATTTCTGCATGTTGATAGGAATCATTGCGATCGCACTGCTTGGCGCCGGAGCCTTGTCTCTTGACGAACGGTGGCGTCGTACCGGCGAAGCTCCGAGCCCGGATACCCAGACGCGCCTTTGAACAGCGGTTTTCCCGAGCATGACGGATTCTCCTGAGGTTTAGTTGACGAGAACAGGCCGATGCGCTCATTGACCTGCGCTATAAGTTCTAATTTCAGACTTCCGGGTGGACGTCGGCAACCCTGAAGTTGTGGGCAGAAAACGACGTTTCCGGACAGTGGCGCCCAGAGGTAAAATGGGACGCTCTCGAAATTACTTCCGGATAGCTCCCAGGTGACGCCCCACCTGGAGACAATGGCGTTCCGCATGTGCGGCATGCCGCAGTGTTTTTGAATCAAAGCGCGCCCGCGGCCTCAAGGTACGACTGCGCGGCGCGCGCGATCCCCTTGAGAACCCGAAGTCGATCATCCAGAGAACCGGTGTCAAACTGTTCTCCTGCATGGTTCACGGCGTTACTGACCATCGCAATAGAAGCAACGCAAGCCTGCCGCGCGGTGGCGAAAGCGAAGAGAGATGCTGTTTGCATCTCAACGGCGAGCGCGTTCGCACCGGCCCACTTGTCGATTTGTTCTTGCGTCTCGCGATAGGGCGCATCAGTGGTCCAGACTTTTCCGGAGCGAACGTTCCATCCCGCCTGTGTCAGTTCCCGTTCAAGATGCGCGGTTATCGGCGTGGGGCATGTGACCTCTTCGCCGGGGGATAGGTAGTGATACGACGTTCCCTCGTCGCGAACCGCAGATGTTGCGATCACGAGACAGGGAAGCGGCAGATCGACCGCCAGTCGACCTGCGGAGGTGAGTCCAACAATGATCTTGGCCCCTGCCGCTTGGAGTTGTTCGGCGATCAATACCGCATACGGGCCGCCGATTGTTCGCGCGATAATTCCGCACGGGATTCCTTCAAGGCTTAGCTCGGCCATCGTGGTATGAAAGCAGGCCCAGGATGGAAAGGGCTTGGCCATATTCTCTCGAACAAGCCAGTCGGTCAGGTCGCCGTCGAACTCCAGAATGCAGACTGGGGGGACGACGCCATTGGGAACTTCCCGCATTCGGCGAAGCTCGTCCATGAGTTTCTCAGGAGTGAACGCGGAAGGTCTTCCGAGCGCGTGGCTCAGAATGGGCAAATTGGGTTTTTTGAGCATCGGTCCGGACGCGCAGCGTCTCAATCGGGCGAGCGGGTCCGCTACTCCAAGACGCAGTAGCAGTACAAAAACTGCTGCGTCGTCCCAAACGGCGTTTCGTGCAGCTCCTTCGAGCTTGCGATCAGCCGGAAGCGGGGTCCAAACTCCTCGTGCAACGATTCGGCGTCATATCGGGCGACTTCGAGGCCGCTGCACGTTGTCGGGCCGTCCGGCCCAAAGGAACTAACTATCACGTGCCCTCCGGCCCTCACCGCGCGCGCAGCCTGACGCACATAGGCAACCCGATCATGCGCCGTGGTTAGAAAGTGAAACACGGCACGGTCATGCCAAATATCATAGGTCACAGGCTCCAGTTCGATGTTGGTGATATCGCCAACGCGCCAGTGTACTATCTCCGAAGCTTCGCGCAGCCGTTGCCGGGTAGCATCGATGGCCGTTTGCGAAATATCGAGGACGGTGACGTCGGTGTATCCGCGAGCCAGAAGGTCATCGACGAGCGTGGATTCTCCGCCGCCAATGTCGATGATCGAGGCGGAATATCCGGCCGCCGCCCGCTCGATCAGCGCAAGCGAGGTCTCCAGGTGCGGACGATACCAACTGACCTCATCCGGCGCCTTCTGCGCGTAGATCTTTTCCCAATGAGTCTGTACATCCATGCCTGTCAACAAAACTTCGCTTACCTCTTCGATGATAGGTCAGCGGTCACGTTTCGCGACCGAAATCGCCGGACCCCGGGTTTGACAGCCAAGGCTGCGATTGCCCGGCATGCAGGTATAACCGGGAGCTTTTGGAGAACGGCGCGGGGTAGAGTATCTACTCCTGACGGAGGGCGATGACGGGATCGATCAAAATTATTTGACGCGCCGGGATGAGGCATGCGATGAGCGCAACTGCCAGGAAGAGCAACGATGCGCCCGTGAACGTGAGGACATCCGTGGGGCTGATTGCGTAAAGAAGCGACGAAATCAGACGCGCGAGCGCGCTCGCGCCCACTATGCCCAGCGCTACACCCACAAGAGCGAGGCCGAGTCCTTGTCGAACTACCATCCGGAGAACTGAATTCGGCTGGGCGCCCAAAGCCATTCGGATGCCCAATTCGTTGCGCCTTTGACTGACTGACAACGCCAGCGCCGCGCCTATTCCACCAGCGCTGATCAGCGTTGCCAGAATTGCGAAAAGACCGAGAAGACTGGCGATGACGCGTGGAGGCGTGAAGGTTTCCTGCTGAAGCAGTTTGACTGTTGCGACCTGGTCGACAGCCATTTGCGGATCGATTTCATGGAGCGCGGCGCGGATGAGCGGCGAGGCCACCCTGGGATCAAGAGCCGTACGCACGATGAGATCACTGGGGAATGAGGTTTGATCCATGGTCAGGTAGAGCTCATCGCCGGGAGGACGGTCAAGCCCAAATTCCCTTACGTCGCCGACGACACCGACGACTTTAAACCAAGTTTTGCCGCGATTGAAACTAAGACGTTTTCCGACCGGGCTCCCGCTCGGCCACTGGTGTCCGGCTAGCGCCCGATTCACAATTGCCACAGGCTGGGCTTTTGCATCATCATGCGCAGTGAAATCCCGGCCTTCGATTATAGGTTGCCGGATGGTCGGGAAGTAAGCCGGGCTCATTACGGTTATGTTCACAACCGGACCGAGGCTGCCCTTGGCGAGAGTCCTGCCTTCAATCTCGATATCGGTCTTATCAGGACCCGTTGCAATTCCGTCAGGATTGAAGGGGAAGTTCGACGCCAGCGCAACCGACTGGATGGCAGCGAGGCTGCCAACGCGCGTCAAAACGCGATGCGAGAGAATCCGCATCTTGTCGATGTCATAGGTGAAGCTGGGAGAAAGGCGCATTGTTAAGAGCCGTTCCGGACTGAAGCCGGGATTCACTGCTGCAGCTTCAGGAAGCTGCGGAGGGTGAGGCCCGCGGCGATGAGGAGCATGAACGAGACGGTGACTTGGGCGACAACCAAGAAACCACGGAGACGCCGCGGTCCCGTGACGGCGCGGCTAGCTCCACGGCCGAGCGCATCTCCGATGAAGCGGGCGCCAGTGAAAGCCGGCGCCAGGCCAAACAGAATTCCAGCTCCTACGGCAATGAAAAAAGCAAATAGAAGCACGGGACCGTCTACTCTGATCTCGCTCGATCGAGTGGTGAAGCGCTCGGCAAAGCTCGCCAATAACCTAACGGAGGGAGGCGCGAGCAAGAGTCCTAGTAAACCTCCGGCGAGCGAGAGGAGGACACTCTCGGTGAGCAGTTGCCTGGTGAGCCGGGCCTTGCCGGCGCCGAGAGCCGCGCGCACGGCCAGTTCGCGTTCCACTTTCAGGAGCCGGGCGAGCAGCATGTTGGCAACGTTGGCGCATGCAATGAGGAGGACCAGCCCGGCAGCCCCAAGCAACACGAGAAATGTGGTTCGCGCCCGACGCGTGAGGTCGTCCCGGAGTGGCGCTACTGCAATCGCATATCCCGCTTGACGGGGATAAGAGTCCGGATATGACATTTGCAATTGAGCTGCAATCGTCGACAGATCCGCCCTGGCTTGCGCGAGTGTCGCGCCGTCCTTCAGCCTTCCGAACGCAGTCATCATGCGGCAGTTCCGGTCGGAGACGCAGCTCGGCGCGGAGCGGAAAGGGCATGCCGACGTCGGCATATAGACATCGCTTTCCGTGGGGTATTGCGGGATGGGAGGCAGGACGCCAATCACGGCGTGGGGCCTGTTGTTCATCTGAAAGACCCTCCCGACAATTCGCGGGTCCCCGCCGTAGCGGGTTTGCCAATACTTATAGCTGAGCACCAGAACGGCATCGGCTCCCTTGGCGTCATCGCTCGCTATAAAAGTTCTGCCGAGCAGCGGTCTAACTCCCAGAACGTCAAAGAAATTGGCCGAAACAACCGCGGTCTGAACCCTCTCGGCGCCGTCTTTACCGAACAGGAGGAAATCCATAGTGTGATGCTCCACCAGGCCCTGTCACGTATGATTGTGCTCGCGATAATCAAGGATTTCTTTCGGAGAGAAGGGGATATCCGTGGCGTGCGCGCGAGTGGCCTCCTGATGAAGCACCACTAGCTGCGCGCCATCCCGGTAAGGAAGCGAACGCAGCAAGATTCCGTAGACCACGCTGAACACCGCGGTGTTCACGCCTATGCCGAGCGCGAGGGTGACGATCGCCGTCAGGGAAAAGCCGGGGTGCTTCACAAGGGTTCGCAAGCCGTAGCGAATGTCCTGCAGGGTTGCTTCGACAATGCGGCCGACGCGCGCGTCCCGGCACTCCTCTTTGATTTGTTCTATGCCGCCCACGCTTAACGCGGCCGCTCGCCGCGCTTCCTGCGACTTCATTCCTCGGCGGACATTTTCCTCGGTCTGGCGCTCCATGTGAAAGCGAATTTCGACGTCGAGTTCCGTTTCGCGATGCCGCTTGTTCCTTAGAAATCGCGCGATGGATTTGAGGTTGCGCCACATATCGATCCTTAAGCTGTGCCGAGAATCCGGTCGACGGCGCCGGAAAGCCGCTGCCAGTTCTCCGTTTCGCTAGTTAGACGTTTCCGCCCCTGTCGAGTCAATTCGTAGTACTTGGCTTGGCGATTGTTTTCAGACGGTCCCCATCTGGAACGAACCAGCTCCTGCTCTTCAAGACGATGGAGCGCCGGATAAAGAGAGCCCTGATTCACCTGCAATACGCTTTCTGAAATCTGCTGAATGCGCTGCGTGATGCCCCAGCCGTGCATGGGCTCCAGCTCCAGCGTTTTGAGAATCAAAACATCCAGCGTGCCCTGCAACAAATCGCTCTTCTGCTTCGCCACTAGCCGGTGTCTCCTCTCGACATCCTACAAGGAGATTACAGCAGCTCTTGTAGTTTGTCAAGAGGTAGGCCGGTTCGAAACGCTATTGACATCGGTCATGCTGTATGACCGATCTCGAACGTGCGATCGCTAAGCTGCGCTCGACGAAAAAATAAGGCGGAGATCCGGGTGGTCTAACCTGGATTTAAGATTGTCCGATAGGCGGCGCGGAACGCCAGTTCAACCGAGGAGAATCATTCTGCGCAAATTACTCAAGCACGCGAGTATAGCCTGGGCCGAAAGCATGTTGCAGGATATCCGCTATGGGCTCCGCCAGCTCGCCAAGGCTCCGGTTCTCGTCGCGGTCGCTGTGCTGTCGCTCGCTCTCGGCATCGGAGCGAACACGGCGATCTTTACGCTGATAGACGCGGTCATGCTTCAGTCTCTGCCGGTGCGCGACCCGGGACGCCTGGTCCTCTTTTACGACGGCATCGCTACCGGCGTGTACAGCGGCGGCGATCTCCAATCCAGTGAATTCTCCTACCCGTTTTGGCAATATCTACAAACACACGACGATTCCTTCGAATCGCTCTCCGCCTTCCGTCAGAGCAATGATCGGGTGATCCTGCACGTCGCCGACTCGAACAAGACTGGATTCGGCGAGCAGGCCATGGTGCATCTGGTCGCAGGAAGTTACTTCCAGGTTCTGGGCGTACACGCCGCCGTGGGCCGCGTTCTCAGTCCCTCCGACGATTCGCTCTCCGCGCCGCGCGTCGCGATTCTGAGCTATCCGTTCTGGCGCGACCGGTTCCATCTCGATCCCGCCGTTATCGGCCACGAGGCGGTGCTGAATGGAACGGCGTTCACGATCATAGGCGTCGCGGACCGGCAGTTCTTCGGTGAGCGCGTCCAGCCGGCTCCCGATTTCTGGCTGCCGCTCTCCTCTGGACCACAGATCTTGCAGGGCGAATCGAAGCCCTTGCTAACCGCCCACGATGTCTACTGGCTCAACTGCATCGGCAGGTTGAAGCCCGGCGTCACGCTGGCGCGTGCTCAATCGGCGGTCAATCTCCGCTTTCACCAGTTTTACTTGGAGCAGGCCGGAGGCCGCCTTACTCCCGAGATCCTCCGCAAAATCGAGGACGTCCGCATCCAGCTCAAGCCCGGCGGCGGCGGGATCTCCGGACTCCGTTACTTGTATTCGGAGCCGTTGCATATTCTGATGGCGGTAGTGGCCGTGGTCCTGCTGATCGCGTGCGCCAATATTGCCACTCTCTTACTCGCCCGCGCGTTGGCGCGCCGTCAGGAATTCCTAACTCGCCTGGCTCTCGGCGCCTCGCGCGCGCGCCTGCTTCGCCAAGTGCTGACCGAAAGTATTCTACTGTCGGTCCTCGGCGGTCTCGCGGGCGCAGGCTTCGCCTGGTGGAGCGTGAAGCTGCTGGTTCTGCTGCTGCATGTCAATCCCGTCGTCAGAGTCAGGCCCGACCCCCTCGTCCTTGGGTTCACGCTCGCGCTCTCGGTGCTCACCGGAATTTTATTCGGCATCTTTCCAGCGCTCAAGTTCAGCCGCCTCGAACCCCGGTCCGGCAACATTCCCAAAGCGGCCGCTATAGGGAGATGGCGCTTCGATAGCGCTCGCGGTCTTATCGCTCTCCAAGTCGCCCTCTCGTTGATTCTTCTTGTAGGCGCCGGCTTACTCGCCCACAGCCTTCTCGCCCTGGAGCGCCAGAACATCGGCTTCCGGCGCGACCACATTCTGGTTATCAGAACCGACGCCAGCCTCGCCGGTTATCAGCAGAGCGGACTGTTTCCGCTCTATCGCCAGGTTGGAGATCGCCTGTCGGAGCTTCCGGGCGTCACTTCAGCCAGTATCGGCCGCTTTACGCCGGAGAGCGGCTACAGCTCCTCGGGCAATTTCTCGATAGAAGGTTACATCGAATCTCCCGGCAAAAAGCTGAACGTTTACGACGTACCGGTAGCTCCACGCTTCTTCGAAACGCTCGGCATTCCGCTGCTGCTCGGCAGAACCATTGGCTTCCGGGACACGCCCGCCTCCCCGGCCGTAGCCGTCGTTAACGAGTCATTCGTCCAGCGGTACTTGCCGAACCAAAACCCGCTCGGAAAGCACATCTCGCTGGGGGCTCCCTTCAAAGCACCGGGCGCGGAGATCGTCGGCGTGGTTGCGGATTCCAAGTACTACGACCTCCGCGAGCAGGCGCAGCCGATGGTCTTCTTCTCTCTCTGGCAAAACCCATCCGCCGGCTTCGAAATAGTTCTCCGTACCGCCGCTGCGCCTTCGGGAGTGGCGACTGAAGCGCGTCAAGCGCTCAAGCAGGCGAGCAGCAGACTTCCGATTCTCGGCATCACCACGCTCAACGCTCAAATTGAAAAATCGCTCGATCAGCAGAAAATGATCACTACGCTCTGCGGCATCTTCGGCCTGCTCGCTCTCATCCTGGCGTCAATCGGCATCTACGGGACTCTGGCTTATTCGGTCGCCGGGAGGACTGTCGAGATCGGCATTCGCATGGCCATCGGAGCGCAGCGCCGCAACGTCGTTTGGATGGTTCTGCGCGATTCGTTCGTTCTTATCGCAATCGGCCTGGCGGCGGGCTTGCCGCTGGCTCTCGGCACTACGAGTTGGCTGAAAAGCTTTCTGTTCGGCGTCCGCGAGATTGACCCACTCGCCATCGCAGCCGCCATTCTGCTCATCCTGGCTCTGGCTCTGCTGGCCGGCTATCTTCCGGCGCGGCGGGCAGCCAGAATCGATCCCATGCGGGCCCTGCGGCATGAATAATCGCGAATAGCGCCGGTTCGATTTTGGCGCGCTATTCTCCAAGATGGACTAGTGGACAGTGTATCAGTTTTGGTACATACTGGATTGTGAGAAGCGATGGGCAAAGAACAAAACCTGGAGATGCCGGTCCGGTTTTACCGCACGGAAGCGGGCGGGTCCCCGGTGCTCGATTGGCTGCGCGGCCTCGACAAGGACGACCGGCGCGCTATCGGGCTCGACCTCATGCGGGTGCAGTTCGGCTGGCCGATTGGGAGGCCATTGGTGGGAAGCCTCAAAGATGGTCTCTGGGAAGTGCGCTCGTCGCTTCCGAGCCAGCGGATAGCCCGGCTCATCCTATGCTTTCACGACCAGATGCTCGTCGTGCTGCACGGGTTCATCAAGAAAACGCAGAAAACGCCCGCGGACGACTTGGCCCTGGCGAAACGGAGAATGAAGGAGGTTACGAAATGAAAAAGCGCAACAAGCATATCGGCTCGTCACTGGAGGACTTTCTGAAAGAGGAAGGCATCCTCGAAGAGACCCGCGCGGTCGCGCTGAAAGAGACGCTGGCCTGGCAAGTTCAGCAAGCGATGGAGAAGGATAAAATCAGCAAGGTAGAGATGGCGCGACGCATGAACACAAGCCGCGCGGCTCTTGATCGTCTTCTCGATCCTGGCAATGCCTCGGTGACGCTGCAAACCCTAACGCGCGCGGCACACGCTATCGGCCGTGGTCTGCGTATCGAGCTGGTTTGAAAAATTAACTTCGCCTGGCTTCAAACGCATCAAACAGTTTACCGATCCAGCATCTTCGCTGAGAATATACCAGCTCATGCCCTGGATTTTCGGCGCTGTTCGGATTTACGCCGGAGCCGGTCGCGTGCCTCGGCGGGGTTAACATGCCGGCCGCTGTCGAGCGACTCCAGACGCCGGCCGAGTTCCCGATTGAATTCTGCAAGCCGGGTAGTTCGCGTTTGGTCGTGCTCTTCGAGCAGCCGCAATGCTTCCCGAACGACCTCGCTCGCCGAACTATAACGGCCAGTTTCAACTTTGGTGCTGACGAATTTTTCCAGTTCGGGAGTAAGGGAAACATTCATAGTAGGGTGCTCCTGATTCTCCCTAACCCTAGCGACCATAACAAGAATTGTCAATCTTTGTTACTAGCTGGACCGGCCTTAAACGCCTTTGCCCTGCCTACCCCCTTGAGCAGTCTCAATAGGAGTCAATATGAGGCCCAATGATATTGGATTTAGGCGCGACGCAAGTACTGTATCGAAACTCGACTATTTGTGGCCGTCAGGCGACGATGACGATGGCTAATCGATCTCTCTGACCCAGATATTGCGGAAGCTGATCGGCTCACTATGATCGCCGTGCGCTTGCAGCTTAATGGGAGCGCTGGTGTACATCTTATAGAACGGCTGGCCGATGTAGCGCGTCTCGCCCTTCAACTGGAAGTGATTCTGGACCAGCACGCCGTTGAAGAAGACCGTTACATAAGCCGGAGTTTTCAGCGAGCCATCGGTGTCGAACGTGGGGGCGGTCCACACTACGTCATAGGTCTGCCACTCGCCGGGCTTGCGATTGGGGTTCGCCAGCGGAATACCTTGCTTGTAGATGCTGCCGGCCTGGCCGTTTACGTAGGTCTTATTGTTGTACGAATCGAGAACCTGCAATTCATATCCATCGTCGCCGGGCCCGGTGGAGGCTAAAAATACGCCGCTGTTGCCGCGCGCCTGACCGCTGCCGGTGATGTTCTCGGGAATCTTCCACTCCAGGTGAAGTTGGTAGTTCTTGAAGGTCCGTTTGGTCTCGATGTTGCCCGCGGCCTTGTTCACGGTGAGCACGCCGTCCGCGACGATCCATTTGGCCGGCGACTTGTCACGGTTCGATACCCACTCGTCCAGGTTCTTGCCGTCGAACAGCACGATTGCGTCGGAGGGAGGCGCTGTGCAGGTGACGCCCGGAGTCACGACCTTGGGCACCGGCTCCCACACTTCGGTGTCTTCCGGCTTCGGTTTGGTTGACGTCGTGTCTTGCGCCGATGCGGCGGCTCCATGCGGTTGCTCGGCGCGAGGAACGGCCGGCTGCGCAACCAGCGCCATCGAGACGATGGCTGCACAGGCACATAAAACATCGATCAAATTTCTTTTCATGCGAAGTCTCTCCCTTACCTTACTATTTGTCGTTACGGATTTTTATGTGTAGTTTATACGGATCGATGCGAGTGGCCGGCATTCGTCGCCGTTTCGAAGTAGAAGTGGTAGTGATTACCGCAGGCCGGGTTAAACTCGGCTCCGCACGCAGGACACATGCTTGCGCATTTCATGTACCGATTTATGGTCAGCTCCGTTCCGCAGTTTCCGCAAAGCACCGCCGGGCGGTCCCATTCACTGCGCGGCCAGACTTCGAGCGAATGACCGGCTAAGGCCGAGTGGCAATCCTTGCAGGCATAGTAGACGCCGCAACACTTCATTTTGATGGCGACGATGTCCCTCGGCGCGCGGTAGTGAGCGCATCGCGTTTGAGCATCCAAATCAATCCCGATCACGCGTGGTAAGGGCTTCAACACACTCTCTAGAATAAGAGTAACCCGGTATCTTTCAGGGGAAACAGCATGACAGAGGCGGAAGAAGTACGAGTAGCTGAGCTTCGCGCGGCTCAAGCCAAAGCGGAGAACTTATTCCATGAGGTCGAGGCGCGAGGGCTGATTCGCCCCAACATTAGCGAGAGTCGATTAAACGAAGATATTTATGCACTCGCGCAAGAGATGTATGGCATCAGAACCTACTGGCACAAGCGCATTGTCCGCGCGGGCAGTAATACGCTGTTGCCGTATGCGGAGAATCCGCCCGATCGGACGATCGCCGATGACGACATCGTGTTCCTCGATTTGGGGCCGGTCTTCGAGGACTGGGAGGCGGACTTTGGGCGGACCTTTGTTCTCGGCGAGGATGCCGCAAAGCACAGGCTGCGATTCGATACGGAACAAGCGTTCGCCCAGGGGAAGAAATATTTTCAGGCGACAGCGGACGCAACGGCCAGTGGACTTTTCAATTACGCTGTTCAATTGGCGAAAGAATCCGGTTGGGAGTTCGGGGGCACGATCGCCGGTCACCTGATCGGGCATTTTCCGCATGAGCGAATCCCGGACGACAAAGTGTCTCTCTACATTCACCCTGCAAACCACACGTGCATCCGAAGCCGGTCGAGCGACGGACGTATCCGGCACTGGATCCTCGAGATTTATTTTGTGGACCGGAAGCGCGAAATCGGCGCATTCTTCGAAGAGCTGCTGACCGTCGGTTGACTGAAGGCGTGCAAAGGCCTTCGGTGGGTCCCCTTGCGTTCACAGGGGTAATATGAGACACTTACCTAGAAAGCACAGGGGAGGCGGATGGAAAAGACTCAACTGGAACTGGTTCGCGGTACGCTGGACGTCCTGATCCTCAAGGCTCTGGTATGGGGCCCGCGACACGGCTACGCGATCACCAGCCTCATCCGCCGCCAAACCGACGAAGCGCTGTTGGTCGAGGAGGGCACGCTCTATCCAGCTTTGTGGCGTTTAGAGGGGAAGGGCTGGGTCGAAGCCGAGTGGGGCCTATCTGAGAACAATCGTAAGGCCAAGTTCTACCGTCTCACGTCCGACGGCCGTCGCCAACTGCGGCAGGAAACCAAGGCATGGAACGCGTATGCGGCGGCAGTGGGTAAAGTACTCAGCGCCAGGCAGCCTCCGCTGGCGGAGGAGACCTAATGGCGCGAATGCCGGCGTGGCGCCGCTATTTGCGATGGTTTGGTCCAGATCCAGCCGCCGATGTGAACGACGAACTGCGGTTTCATTTAGAGGCCAAGGTAGGCGACCTCATCGAACGGGGCTGGGAACCGGAGGCGGCGCGACGCGAGGCTGAGCGGCAATTCGGCGATTTCAGCGCAGTGCAGCAGGAGGGTGAGCGGCTAGGAAAGGAAAGGGAGCACAATCTTCAACGAAGAGACTATTGGGGCGGATGCGCGCAAGACATTCGCTACGCCTTGCGCACGCTGCGCAAGGATCGCTCCTTTACGATCGTCGCGGTGCTGATTCTGGCCCTGGGCGTCGCGGCGAACACCGCAGTTTTCAGCGTAGTCAATACGGTTCTTTTGCGGCCGCTGCCATTTCCAGATGCGCAGCAGCTCACCTGGCTTGCATCGGGCAAGAGCTTGAATGCGGGATTGCTCAAAGCCGCGGGGCTTTCGGGTGTTACTTACACCGTATCCGCGTACGAGGAGTTCCGACGCCACAATCACTCTTATCAAAGCGTAACCAGCTACAACCCGTTTTTCGGGAATAGCGAGTACACGCTAACGGGGCTAGGAGAGCCGGAGCCCGTCGCCGGGGTGATGGTGGCCGGAAACTTCTTTCAGACGTTGGGCGTGCAGCCCGCGCTGGGGCGGCTGTTCCTGCCGGAAGAATGTCAAAAAGGCGGCAGGCCGGCGGTTCTGCTGAGCGACGCCTTCTGGCGACGCCAATTTGCCGGGGACTCAACGATTGTGGGTCAGGCGATCACGCTTAGCAAACAGTCGGTGACCGTGGTTGGGGTGCTCCCATCCAGTTTCGATTTCGGTTCCATATTTTCGCCCGGTTTAAAGATAGACGTCTATGTCCCGGCCATCATGGATAACCTTCGCGATTGGGGAAATACGCTTGCCCTTGTGGGCCGCCTGAAGCCGGGAGTATCCGTGGCCCAGGCACAAGCCGAAGCCGATGTTCTGTTCCCTCGGCTCAAAGCTGCGCACCCGGAATGGGAGATGGACTATTCATCGACAATTATCGGGCTGAAGGATTTTGTGAGCGGCAAGTTGCGACGGTCGCTGATTGTGCTTTGGTGCGCAGTGGGTTTGATTCTGCTCATCGTCTGTGTCAATCTTTCAAATCTTTTGGTTGCGCGCGCTACCGCACGGAGCAAGGAATTTGCTATGAGGACGGCTCTGGGAGCGGGGCGAGCAAGGCTGTTCCGGCAACTGCTGACCGAAAGTTTGGCGTTGTCGACTGCCGGCGCATTGTTCGGCCTGGGCTTAACTTTCGCTATCACCGCCTATCTGGCCCACCAAGCATCGATTGCGCTTCCGTTGCTGAACAGTGTACGAGTGGACGCGGCGGCTCTGAGTTGGATTCTGCTGATCACTGTAGCGACTACGCTTCTGTTCGGATTTGTGCCAGGACTCAAATTGTCCGTGGGGAATATTCAGGATGCATTAAAGGACAGCGGACAAGGAATGAGCGTAGGCAGCAAATACGAGCGCCTGCGCTCATTGATGGCGATCTCGGAGGTGGCGCTCGCGTGTGTGCTGCTGATGGGCGCGGGTCTGCTGTTACGGAGCTTTTTAAACGTGCTGGACGTCGATCTGGGATTCCAGCCGAGCCGGGCAGGCGCGATCAAGATAGATTATGACGATGGCAACAGCCGGACGCGGCGCGGGGCTGTCCTGCAGGAGATCTTGCGGCACATCGATTCTATTCCCGGCGTTGAGACGGCCGGCATCGCAGACATGCTTCCGCTGGGTCGCAATCGAAGCTGGAGTCTTGCCGTAAAGGGAAAATCGTATCGGAAGGGCGAGATCCTTGCCGCCACGGCTCGCATCGTAACGCCAAGCTATCTCAGTGCAATGGGCATGCATTTGCGCGAAGGTCGCGATTTCACCTGGCGCGATTCTTCTAAAAGCCAGCCCGTGGCGATCGTTAATCAATCGGCCGCTCGCCGTTTCTGGCCTGGCGAAGATCCGGTGGGGCGCATCTTGGTTGTGGAGGGCGCGGATACGCTGGTAATTGGCGTAATCTCCGATGTCCGGGAAGACAGTTTGGAGATCCCCGCCGGCCCCGAGATGTATCTGCCCGAGACGCAGGCCGATCCGGAAGGAGCGGAACTGGTGGTGCGGACGAAACTTCCTCCTGAAGCGCTCGCTTCGAGTGTCCTGAAGACGCTGCGCTCGTTGAATCCAGGTCAGCCCGCGTCCGAATTTCGACCGCTTCAGACGATCATAGAGCGGTCTGTCTCGCCCCGCCGCTTTTTTGTAGTGCTGGTCACGAGCTTCGCAGCGTTTGGCCTGGCTCTGGCGTCCCTCGGAATTTATGGCGTCATCTCCTATTCGGTCACGCGGCAGACGCAGGAGATCGGCATTCGAATGGCTCTCGGCGCCACCGCTCCTCAAGTGCAGTTCGGTGTGATCGCGAGAGCGCTGCGGCTGACTCTAGCCGGAATCGCGCTCGGAATCATTGGATCTTTCGCGGCCGCAAAGTGGATTGCGTCACTTCTGTTCGGAACCACGCCAACCGATCCGGCGACCTTTGGCGGAATCGTTCTGCTACTCGGAGCGGTCGCGCTTGTTGCCGGATATCTTCCCGCCAGGCGGGCTTCGCGGATCGATCCGACGATTGCTCTTCGCAGCAATTAAGAAGATCTTTCCTTCGACCGGATGTCGGGCTCACTTCTTCAAAAACTCTTTATGGCGATCGCAAATCGAGCCGCTGCGTTTGCCTGGGATTTATCGTGACGCTCTGAGCTTTGCCGCGGTGCGAATCGGCGAAGCTTAAGGCAAACCATTCGTGTCCATAGTCCGGCTTGAGAGCGAAAACATAGTAATCGCCTGGGACGACTCCCTGAATCTCGTAATGACCGGCAGAGTCGGTCCGTGCCGTGAGCGTATAGCGCGGAATCAGGCGCAAATCGCGCGAGCGCGGCACAACTATGGCCAAAAGATTCGGCTGCGGTCGATCGCCGTTGCTAATCCGGCCGGCGACGGCTCCCGCATCGTCGGCAAGTTTCACCTCGCAACCGTCCAACATCGCGCCCACATCGAGATTCACCGCGCTCGCGGTGTAGTCTGTTCCGGAACATTGAATTTGCGTGGGATACAGCCGTGTCTCTCCGCCTCGTTTAGCGAGCAGTCGGAACGTGTAGGCTCCGGGCGGCGGATTTTGAATATCGAAGCCGCCTTGAGCGTCAATCTCAGAAACGTACAGCTCGTCGCGGTTGACCGATTCCAGGCTCATGCGCAGGTTCTTGACCCCGGATGTGTCCGCATGTTCCAAAACGACTTTTCCGCGCACATCTACCAATTCACCCAACTGAATGTCCGCCGTAACGTTTCGATCCGCGATGTGGACTTTTGCATACCCGCAATGGGTCATCACTCCATTTGTCAAAGATGAGGCGGTGAGGAGGTAGTCGCCCGGCTCGAGTCCCTGAATCATAAAGGAACCATCGCTTTGAATCGGAGCGCTCGCAGGTCCGAACATGCCCACCAAGGGTGTGTCTTTTGCGTATTCGACCTGGGAGGGCCTGGGAAGGTTTTTCTCCGCAGCTTCAATTTTTCCGCTGACAGTCCAGGTCGATTGAGGCGCAACCTGAATTTCAATACCGCCCATCTCCGTGCCTGCTTCCACGCGCAAGCCCAGTGATTCACCATCGACGGTCATGTCCGGGAACCACGTCTCGCGATACTGCACGCGCCGGTCGGGAGACTCCTTCAGCGGGACCTCCTTTAGAGTTCTTTGGATCAATCCGCCGGCCCGCAGATAATACGATCCCGGCCTCATCCCTGAAAACCGAAACGCGCCCTGATCATTCGTCGTTGCAGAACCGGCTGCATTGAACCGCCGTTTTCGGCCGGGCTGAAATGACAGTTCTAACGCAAGCACCCTTACGCCCGCTACCGGTTCATGGTCTTCGTCGTACACGCGGCCCGACAACACACCAGATGGAACCAGCGAAAATTTCACATCTTCGATCTCTTCGCCGCTGTGAATAAGGATGAAGTGGGGCTGCGAATCGGGCTTGTATTCCGTCACAAATCCGTTCCGAGACGCTTCCATAGCGTATGTTCCAGGGGGAACGTCGCTAAACTCGAAAGCCCCATCGTCGCCAGTCCTTGCGACGCGCCGGCCACCTGCCGCTTGTGCCGTCGCTTCATCCTGTGGATAGAGCGTCACGCTCGCTTTACCCAGGAATTCGCGAGTGTCAGCACGGTATACAAAGCCGGAGATCCGCCCCGCTTTCTCTTGAGACAATTTCGGCTGCGCTTGATCGCTCATGTGAGGCTTCTCCTGAGCGCCAGTCCCGAGCAAAACGATAGAAGCGAGCAAGATAGCAAGACGCGCGGGCATTAGACCGGGAAACCTCGAGCCCGAATTTCAAATCCGGTTCTTACGTTAACACCCATGGCTCTACCCTGTTGGGCCGCGCATCCGATATACTTGTCTGCACCCACGAAAGTTAATGAGACCCAGTAGTCTTCTGTTTGCGTTTTTGGCATTTGGCGCGATTTCCCTCCTCGAAGCGGCGAGTCCGGCTGTGGATTTCGACCGACAAGTGAGGCCGATCCTTTCCGACAACTGTTTCACCTGCCACGGGCCCGACGATAAACACCGCATGGCCGGCCTGCATTTCGATACAAAAGACGGCGCTTTTGGAAAAGCCGGGGTGATTACGCCGGGAGATTCCGGCCACAGCAAGATGTACTTGCGCATCAGCAATCCGAATGTGGCGATGCGCATGCCGCCTCCGTATGCGAATCGCAAACTGACGGCCGCGCAAATCGAAATCATCAAGAACTGGATCGATTCGGGCGCCAAGTGGGAGACGCACTGGTCGTTTATGCCGCCGAAGCGCCCCGAACTTCCGGTTGTCAAGAATGGAGCGTGGGCGCGGACGCCGATCGATCGATTTGTGCTGGCGAAGCTCGAGGGCCAGGGGCTGGAACCGGCTCCGGAGGCGGATAAGGCGACTTTGCTTCGCCGGGTGACGTTTGACCTGACCGGCCTTCCACCAACACCCGCGGAGCTGAAAGCATTCTTAGCGGATGCGTCGGCAAACGCTTACGAAAAGGTGGTCGACCGGCTTCTGGCTTCACCGCACTACGGCGAGCGGATGGCGATGCAGTGGCTCGATTTCGCGCGCTATGCCGATACGCATGGGTATCACATCGATAGCGCGAGAGAGATGTGGCCGTGGCGGGACTGGGTGATCCAGGCGTTTAACGAGAACATGCCTTACGATCAGTTCACGATCGATCAGATCGCGGGCGATTTGCTGCCGCATGCCACGCAATCGCAGATCATCGCAACCGGCTTCAACCGAAACCACATGATCAATTTCGAGGGCGGAGCGATTCCGGAAGAGTACCAGAACGAGTACATTGTGGATCGCATTGAAGCGACTTCGACTACGTGGATGGGGGTGACGCTCGGCTGCGCGCGCTGTCACGACCACAAATACGACCCATTCACGCAGAAGGATTTTTACAGCTTCGGCGCATTTTTCAATAGCGTTCCGGAGAAGGGGCTGGATGGGTATAAGGGCAATGCCGTTCCTTTCCTGCAACTGCCGAGCAAGAAGCAAGCGGAAATGAAGGACCTGCTTCTGAAAGCTATTAAGGATAAGGATCGGGATATCGAGCGGGCGCAGGTGGAATGGGAGCAGCAGCAGCGCCAGATACCGGTTTCGGATGTGACTTCGGGGCTGGCGGCGGAGTATACGTTTGGAGATTCTCTATCGAACCGGCTGCACCCGGAGTCTGTCGCGAAAGTAGTGAACGGAAAGCTTACTTATGTGGATGGGCGAGCGAGCCGGGCGGCGGACCTGGATGAAGAGCCGCAGCTCTCGTTCGGCGAGATTGGCGAGGGCGATATCAGTGCGGGCAAACCGTTCACGATCGCGCTGTGGCTGAAGCCCGATGGACCTTCGGGAATGGCGATTCTGCAGAGCTATGAGAAGTCTCCGAAAGCGGGCGCGGGGTATGAAGTGGCACTGGACTACTGCGGCAAAGAAGGCTGCAACGTCATTGTGCGGCTGCGCAGCGACGGGCCGAATTCCGGAATAGAAGTGAAGTCGCAGCGCGGCGTCACGCTGGAGGATTGGAATCACCTGGCGGTTTCCTACGACGGCGCGGGCAAGGCAAAGGGCGTTCAGATCTACATCAACGGGCAGAGCGTTCCGGCGGATGTGGTGCTGGATAAACTTAGCGCGGGCGCTTCTTTCAAAGGCGATTTGCAGACCGGCAACAAGGAGTGGGGAACGCCGTTTAAAGGACAGCTTGGCGATCTGCGTTTTTACAGCCGGCGTTTGTATGCGAGCGAAGCGCTGGAGTTGGGGCTGCTGAATCCATTGCACGCGGTGCTCGAAACCGAGAGCGGGCGGCGGTCCGAGGATCAACAGAAATGGATTCGCGAATACTTCCTAAAGGAAGTGGCGAACGGCGCAGAGAAACAACTCCAGGTGGATTATGAATCCTTAAATAAAGGACTGGATGAAATCAACCGGGAGATTCCGTCGACGATGGTTATGTCGGAGATGGACAAGCCGCGGGAGACCTTCATTCTGGCGCGGGGAGATTACCGAAACAAGGGCGAGCAGGTATTCCCGAACACGCCCGCGGTACTTCCGCCACTGCCGAGCGATGTTCCGCGCAACCGGTTAAGCCTTGCGAAATGGATTGTCGATCCGGGCAATCCGCTGACGGCGCGAGTGGCGGCGAATCATTTCTGGCAGATGTATTTCGGGCTGGGGATTGTGAAGACGGCCGGAGATTTCGGCTCGCAGGGAGATCCGCCGAGCAATCAGGATTTACTGGATTGGCTGGCGACCGAGTTTATCCGCACGAAGTGGGACGTGAAGGCGATGCAGCGGCTGATTGTGACGTCGGCGGTGTACCGGCAAGCGTCGAAAGTCTCGCCGGAACTGCTCGAGAAAGATCCGGAGAATCGTCTTTTAGCGCGGGGGCCGAGATTCCGGCTGCCGGCGGAGATGATACGGGACAACGCGCTCGAGATCAGCGGGCTGATCAACGATAAGATCGGCGGCCCGAGTGTTTTCCCCTACCAGCCGAAGGGCCTGTGGGAAGAGATGGCCTTCGGAGGCGATTTCTCCGCTCAAAAATATGAGCAGAGCCATGGGTCGGATCTGTACCGGCGCAGCATGTATACGTTTTGGAAGCGCAGCGTTCCTTATCCCTCGCTGAACACTTTTGACGCGCCGGACCGCGAGAAGTGCACGGCGCAGCGCAGCATCACGAATACGCCGCTGCAGGCGCTGGTGCTGATGAACGATCCGACTTACGTGGAAGCGGCGCGGGCGCTGGCGGAACGCGATCTGACCGAAGCGGGCGCGGATGACAAAGACCGCATCCAATATGTATTCCGGCTGGCGATGGATCGCGATCCCACGCCGGAAGAATTCACGATTCTGGATGGTTTGTGCAAGAAGGAACTGGCGCATTACGAAGCCGACAAGAGCGCGGCGGCCAAGCTGCTTGCGACTGGCGAATCGAAGGTGAATCCGAAATTTCAGCCGGCCGAATTAGCGGCGTGGACACTGGTCGCGAGCACGATCCTCAACATGGACGAAACGATCACGAAGAATTGAGGCAGGAAGCATGGATCCCGTAAGAGAGCACGAACTCACGCTGACACGCCGGCAATTGCTGGGGCGCGGCAGTAAAGGAATTGGAGTGATGGCGCTGGCCTCGCTGCTGAATCCGGAGTTGTTTGCCGGTGAAGGCGCTGAAGGATCGGTGGCGTTCGGCGGCTTGGCGGGTCTTCCGCATTTCGCGCCGACGGCGAAGCGGGTGATTTTTCTGCATCAATCGGGCGCGCCGTCGCAAATCGATCTATTCGACTACAAGCCGAAGCTGATGGAAATGGCGGGGTCGGAGCTGCCGGATTCAGTGCGGCAGGGACAGCGCATTACGGGCATGACTTCAGGCCAGAATTCGCTGCCGATTGCGCCGTCGATTTTCAAATTCAACCGGGCGGGAGAGAACGGCACGTGGATCAGCGAGCTGCTTCCGCACACGGCGAAGATTGTCGATGAGATCAGCCTGGTAAAGACGATCAATACCGACGCGATTAATCACGACCCGGCGATCACATTCATACAGACGGGTTTTCAGCAGCCGGGGCGGCCGAGCATGGGCTCGTGGGTAACTTACGGGCTGGGCAGCGAAAATCAAAACCTGCCCGCGTTTGTGGTTCTGATTTCGCAAGCGAATGCGCTGAACCGGGACCAGCCGCTTTTCACGCGGCTTTGGTCGAGCGGTTTTCTGCCTTCGAAATATCAGGGCGTGCGGTTCCGGGCGTCGGGTGATCCGGTGCTTTATCTAGCGAATCCGGAAGGCATCGATGGGGAGACGCGGCGGGCGATGCTCGATAGCCTCTCCGAGCTGAACCATATTACGGAAAAGAGCTACGGCGATCCGGAGGTGACGGCGCGCATTTCTCAATATGAGATGGCGTACCGGATGCAAGCGTCGGTGCCGGACCTGACGGATTTATCGAAAGAGCCGGAGAGCACGTTCGAGCTGTATGGACCTGATTCGCGCAAGCCGGGCACCTACGCGGCGAATTGCCTGATGGCGCGGCGGCTGGCCGAAAGAGGCGTGCGGTTCATCCAGCTTTACCATCGCGGATGGGACCAGCATAACGATCTGCCGCGCGATTTGGCGCTGCAGTGCGAGGGCACGGACCAGGCTTCCGCGGCGCTGGTCACCGATCTCAAACAGCGCGGGCTGCTGGATGACACGCTGGTGGTGTGGGGCGGGGAATTCGGGCGGACGGTTTATTGCCAGGGGCATCTGACAAAAACGAATTACGGGCGCGATCATCATCCTCGCTGTTTTGCGATGTGGTTTGCGGGCGGCGGAGTGAAACGCGGCGCGGTGGTGGGCGAGACCGACGATTACTCCTACAACGCGGTTGCCGATCCGGTACCGATACACGACGTGCAAGCGACGATTCTGCATTGCCTGGGTATCGACCACACGCGCCTGACGTACAAGTTTCAGGGCCGGCATTTCCGGTTGACGGATGTGGCGGGCGCGGTTACGAAACAGATCCTGGCGTAGGAGAGCGGAGCATGTCGACATCCCGGCGCACTTTTCTTGGCCGTATGGGTACGGGACTCAGCGCCACCATGATTCTCGGGGCAACTAACAAATCGGGCAGCAAGAAACCAGTCCTGGGCGAAGGCGAGCACGTCTATGAAGTGACGCACGATTGGGGCGACTTGCCGGCGGATATTCAGTATGGGAATACGCACGGGGTCTGCGTGGATTCGCACGGACACATTTACATCCATCACACCGTGTATGCGACGAGCGAAAAGCCCGACAGCATGGTGATTTTCGATCACAAGGGAAAATTCGTCAAGAGCTGGGGCAAGGAATTCAAGGGCGGGGCGCACGGGCTGCACATTCGCAAGGAGGGGCGCGAAGAATTTTTGTATCTGTGCGACATCCAGCGCGGCCTGGTGGTGAAGACCACGTTGAATGGCGAGGAAGTGTTCACGCTCGGGTATCCGAAGGAATCCGAGCCTTACGCGAAGCCCGGGCCGGATGGAAAGAAGCTGAAATACAGCCCGACGAATCTGGCTATTGCGCCGAATGGCGATTTGTACGTGGGCGATGGCTACGGATCGAGCTACATCCTTCAATACAACGTCAAGGGCGAGTATATCCGGACGTTTGGAGGTCCGGGAAAAGAAGCGGGGCAATTGAGCTGCCCGCACGGGCTGATTATGGACCAGCGGGGCGCCGAGCCCATCCTCACGGTTGCCGACCGCAGCAACAAGCGCATACAACGCCTCACGCTGGACGGCAAGCACATCGATTTTCTCTATGGCACGAACGCGCCTTGCTATTTCGACATTTACAAGAATGGCGATATGGTGGTGCCCGATCTGTTTGCGCGGGTGACGCTGATGGACAGCAACAACCAGATCATTACGAACCTTGGCGACGATTCCGGAAGCGATTACATGGAGACGCGCAAACTGACACGCGACCATTTCAAGCCGGGAAAGTTCGTGTGCCCGCATGGAGCGTGTTTCGACCACGCGGGAAACATTTACGTGGTGGAGTGGGTAGAAGTGGGGCGGGTGAGCAGGCTACAGAAGATGAGTTGAGGTTGGGGTGTCGATTTTGACGAAGGTGCAGCGCCTCTGTTAGACTTCAGGCAGTTCCTGCTAATTCTTGCTTAGCACCAACGCTTTATCTTATGCGTACGACGAAGTCCGTTACCATCTCACTGCCGCCCGCCCAGCTCAAGACTGCCGAGCGGCTCGCCAAACAGCAAAGCCGCACCATGAGTGAGTTATTTCGTGAAGGGCTGCGCCGCCTCGAACGGGAAGAGCAAGAGCGTCCCGACCCGCGGGCGCTTGCCAAGCTCACGGAAAGCGTCCGGCTGATCCGGGAGTCGGCTCGCCGCGCCGGCCTCGACAAGTTGACCATGCGCGAGATCAATGCTGAAGTTGCCGCTGCGCGCAAGGGAATGCGCGCCAAAGCCGGCCACGCAAAAAAATCAACTAAACGTTTTGGTAAATGATCAGAGTTGTTGTCGATACCAATGTCCTGGTATCTGCCCTTCTGACTGAGTACGGCGCGGGGCTGCTGTGCTCGATTTTCTGAATGCCGGGAAGCTCTACTGGTGTATTTCAGATGCAATCCTGGCCGATTACCTGATCACGGGAAATAAACGGCACTCTCCGGCGCGCTGGAAGAGCACAAAGATTCTCAACGCACGAGAGTTATTGGGTATTCCGATTGAGCAGATACCTTGACCAGCAGCCGTTTCAAAAACGGGGGCAACGATTGTGGGTTGACAGGTTACCCAAGCGGCCCTATCCTCAGGTGAGTGTTATGGCGACGCGGAGCTCCGAGAGACTTCGATGCCGAGATCAAGGCTCATCTGATCCAAGCGAGGCAGTTAGGTATGAATGAAGCATGCCCTTGAAAGACTTGCTACTAGCCGCGGTAATTCTTAGCGCCAGTTTGGGACCGGCGGTTCTGAGCGCGCAAACAGAGAAGGATTCGGCGGCTGCCGCATCGAATGTGCGCGGCGCGCAAAGCCCGAGAATTTATCCCGATGGGCGCATTCTTTTTACGCTGAAGGCTCCGGAGGCCCACAGCGTTCGGGTTGCAGGCGGCGATGGGTTGGGCAAAGGCCCTTTCGCGATGAGCAAAGGCGGCGATGGAGTGTGGAGCGTGACCACGCCGCCGGCCGTTCCGGGATTCCACTATTACTGGTTCGTTCTGGACGGTGTCTCCGTTAACGATCCCGGAAGCGAGACTTATTTCGGATATGGCAAGGAAACCAGCGGCGTAGAAGTTCCGGAAGCTCAAGTAGATTTCTACGATATAAAGAATGTCCCGCATGGGGAGGTGCGCGCGAAGTGGTACTTCTCCAAAACGACCGGCGAGTGGCGGCGCGCAATGGTATATACTCCGCCGGGGTATGAGAAGACGCCGGCAATGCGGTACCCGGTGCTCATTCTTCAGCACGGCGCCGGTGAGAACGAAACAGGATGGACGAAACAAGGCCGGGCCAATTTCATTCTCGACAATCTGATTGCGGAAGGCCGAGCCAAACCGATGATTATTGTGATGGATCGCGGTTATGCGACCAGAGCGGGGACGCAATCGGCGGCGATTGGACGGGGCGCGCCGACGCGGAACTTCCAGGAAGGTTTCCCCGCATTCGCGGACGTGGCGATTAACGATCTGATACCGGCGATTGACTCATCGTATCGGACGATGCCCGACAAAGAACATCGAGCGATGGCGGGCTTATCGATGGGTGGGATGCAAACGCTGTTCATTACGCTTCATCATCGGGACCAGTTCGCCTATATCGGCTCCTTCAGCGGCCCGATCATTGCCGGGGTTAACGCAGGGGAACAGCCCGCGGGCGCGGGGCCGCATCACTTCGACACGAAGACCGCTTTCGATGGGGCGTTTGCCGATCCAGCGGCTTTTAACAAACAGGTGAAGCTGCTTTGGATGGGGGTGGGAACAGAGGAGCATCAGTTCCGCGATGGCATCCAAGGCGCTGTGGACGCGCTAAAGGCGGGGGGTGTGAATGTGACTTTCTTCGAGTCGCCCGGAACGGCGCACGAGTGGCAGACGTGGCGGCGGGATCTGCGCGAATTTGCGCCCTTATTGTTCCGCTGAAATAGAAGCAGTGAACGGGTGCTGTTGCTTTCCCAATGGGAGTGTGCCATGCTTCCTGTTGGAAACCCAATAAGCAATGAAAGAGAAAACGGACGTCCTGCAAGGCACGCTGGCGTTGATGGTGCTGAAAACTCTGGATGTGCTCGGGCCGCTACACGGCTACGGCGTCGCTCGGCGCATCGAGCAGATCAGCGGAGATCTTCTCACCGTAAATCAAGGCACGCTGTATCCCGTCCTGCTAAAGCTGGAGCAGGAAGGTTCTATCGCCTCCGAATGGGGCGCTTCCGAGAATAACCGCAAGGCGCGCTTCTATCGGCTGACACGCGACGGGCGCAAACGATTGCAGGCCGAGACCCGAGGTTGGGAACAGACAGCGGCCATCATCGGGCGGTTCTTTGCTGTGAAAGTGGAAGACCTGAAATGAGCGGTCCTGAAATGAGAACACTCAGGCGATTCTTCAAGCGGCTAGTGGCCTGGGCGAACACGCAGCAAGACGAAGAGCGACTGCGGGCTGAGATTGAAGAACATCTGGCTCTGCAAACCGCGGAGAATCTTCGGGCAGGTTTATCGCCTGTCGAGGCACGGCGTCAGGCCGTGCTGAAGTTCGGAGCGGTAGAGGCGATGAGAGAAGGCTATCGGGATCAAAGAGGCCTCCCGTTTATGGAAGCATCGATACAAGACACGCGGCACGCGCTGCGCCGCTTGCGAAACGCCCCGGCGTTCACCATCACCACGGTGCTGACGCTGGCGCTGGGTATTGGTGCGACCACTTCGATTTTTACGTTGGTCCACGCCGTTCTATTGAAGTCGCTGGCGGTGGCGAATCCCGGCCAGTTGTACCGTCTGGGAAAAGAAGTCCATTGCTGTGTCTTCAGCGGGTATGACCAGGGCAAAGAGTTTTCGATTGTCTCCTACGATTTGTATAAGTACTTTCGGGACAATACCAAAGGATTTGCGGAGCTGGCCGCGTTTCAAGCGGGAGGAGGTTCACTGTTCGGAGTCAAGCGATCGAGCGGCGGAGAGGCGACACGAAGCTACCGCGGCGAATTTGTGTCGGGCAATTACTTCGCCATGTTCGGTGTAAATGCCTTTGCGGGGCGTATGCTCTCGGCAAGCGACGATCAACCCGGCGCCCAGCCGGTCACGGTCATGAGCCATCGCTTATGGCAGCAGAAGTACGGGTCAGAACCGTCCGTGATCGGAAGTGTCTTCAACTTCAACGGCAAGCCGTTTACCGTGGTCGGGATCGCGCCTCCGGGTTTTTTTGGCGATACTCTAGTCGACTCGCCGCCTGACTTCTTTCTGCCCTTAGCGGCTGAACCACTCGTTCAGGGTGACAACACGCTGCTCCACTCGCCGAACGCTCACTGGCTGGACTTGATCGGCCGCATTCGGCCCGGAGAGACAAGCGCCTCTATCGAGGCTCAAATGCGGGTGGAACTCAGACAGTGGTTGCTCTCGCACTGGGGAGAGATGGACAACAATGCTCGGGCGAACCTGCCGCGGCAAACCTTGTATCTGAGCCCCGGAGGCGCCGGAATCACGAGTATGCGGGAGCGATACGAGCATTGGCTGCATATCCTGATCCTGGTTTCCGGATTCGTGCTGCTTATCGTTTGCGCCAACGTGGCAAATCTCCTGCTCGTCCGCGGCATGCAGCGGCGGCAGCAGACATCCTTGAGCATGGCTTTAGGGGCGCGACCGTCGCGGCTTGTCAGGCAAGTCCTCACGGAAAGTATTTTGCTCTCGCTGCTAGGCGGCGCCGCCGGTCTGGCGATCGCATTTGCAGGCACGCGCCTGATTTTGCATTTTGCATTCCCTGCGGTTAGCGGGATGCCGGGCATACCCATTAGTGCGTCGCCCTCCCTGCCGGTACTGCTGTTCGCGTTTTGTGTTTCGTTGATCACAGGAGTTGCCTTCGGAATCGCTCCGGCATGGATAGCCGCGAGGGTCGATCCGATGGAAGCCCTTCGAGGAGCCAATCGGTCCACCGCCCGCACGGGCTCACTCCCGCGCAAGGCGCTGGTTGTGGTGCAGACTGCGCTCTCACTCGTATTGCTATCCGCAGCGGGCCTGCTCACGGCCGCTCTGCGCAACCTGGAAAACCAGAATTTCGGTTTTGATCAGGACAGGCGCATTGTTGTAAACATCGAACCGCAGGTAGCCAGTTACCGGGCAGAGCAACTCAGCTCCATTTACCGGCGCGTTCGTGATTCGATGTCGGGTATGCCGGGCGTAGCGGAAGTGGCGCTGTGTTCCTATTCGCCCTTGAAAGGCGATAGCTGGGGCGATGGAGTCTTTGTGGATGGGCACCCAGCTCCCGGCCCGAAGGAGGATAACTCTTCGTCCTTCGAACGCGTCACGGCGGGGTATTTCCACGTAATCGGCACTCCGATCGTGAAAGGGCGCGCTATCTCTGAACAGGACACGGAGACTTCGCAGCACGTGGCGGTGATCAACGAGGCGTTTGCTAAAAAGTTTTTCAAGAATGAGAATCCAATTGGAAAGCATTTCGGACGTTCTGGAATTGGAGCGTCTCGCCAATACGAAATTGTGGGCATCGCCAAAGATGCCCGCTATCTGACCTACAATCTTGGGCAGCCGATCGGCCCGTTCTTCTTCCTGCCCGAACCGCAACATGACGTTTTTTCCAATCCGGAATTCACGAAAGGCGATCTCGGTACGCATTTCCTGGGCGATATTGTGGTAGCGATGAAGCCCGGAGGCAGCCTCTCCGAGGCCAACGTGCGGCGGGCGATAGCCGCAGTCGATCCGAATATTCCAGTGATTCTCGTGCGCTCCCTGCGGGACCAGATAGCCAGCCAGTTTACCCAGCAGCGGCTGATTGCACGCCTCACTTCGTTCTTCGGAATTCTTTCGCTGGTCCTAGCTTCGATCGGGCTGTATGGAGTGACTGCCTACAATGCCGGACGCCGCACCGGCGAGATCGGCGTGCGAATGGCGCTGGGTGCTAATCGTTGGCGATGTTCTGGCGCTGATACTCCGAGGCGCGTTCGGGCTGATTCTCTTTGGATTATTGGTTGGATTGCCATTGACGTTCGCCGCAGGGCGATTCCTGGGCAATCAGCTTTACGGCATGAATCCATATAATCCCGTGGTGACGTTAGTGGCCGTGGTGACGCTCGGGTTATCCGCGTTGGCCGCATCCTTGATTCCAGCGTTCCGAGCAAGTTTGATTTCGCCGCTGGAGGCGTTGCGCGCCGAGTAAGTGGCACTTCTGTGGGAGTATTCTTCTTAGCATGTGGTTGCCGGTGCTTTGCGCGTTTGCAACTTCTGCCGCAGCCCAGCAGAATCTCGCCCGGCAGGATGCGAAGACGCTGCTTCTCGCTGTCCGCAAGAAGGTGATGCTGACGGTGGGCCGGCTGCCGAGATATATGTGCACGGAAACGGTTGACCGGTCTGTGTTCCAGCCCGGAATAAATGTGAGCGGCCGTTCCTGCGACGATTTGGCGAGCCGCAGAAAGAAGACGGACTGGAAGATCCGCAAGTACACGTCCGATCGGCTCAGGCTGGATGTGGCAGTGTCGGGCGATAGCGAGATGTACTCCTGGGCCGGCGAAGACCGTTTTGAGGATCGCAGCTTAGCGGATCTGGCTGGGGGCGGAGCAACGTCGACCGGGGCTTTTGCTTCTTTTCTCGCCGCCATCTTCGGAAGCAATGCGGCCAGTTTCACTTACAACGGCGATGTTAATTCCGATGGCCGCGCCCTGGTTGAATTCGGTTTTCGCATGCCGCTTGAAAAGAGCGGCTATAGTATCGGGAACAAGCTGCACCGCGCTATTGTGGCCTATGATGGCATGTTTCTGGTTGACCCGTGGAGCTTTGACCTGGCGCGCCTGACCATCCACGCCGATCAGCTTCCGGTGGAACTCAACGCATGTGAAGACACCACGATTCTCGACTACGGCAGCGTACGGCTCAACGGTTCCGAGTTTCTTCTTCCGAAGCAGGTCCGTTTGCACGTCGTTAATACCGATGGCGGCGAGTTGGAGAACCGCACCGTATTCACGGGCTGCCACGAGTTTCTTGGGGAATCGTCGCTGCGGTTCGACGCGCCGTCCGAGACCGGGATTCCAGCGGCCCGGAAAACAGGCTTCACAGTTTTGGAGCTGCCCGAGGGACTACCATTTACGTTTGCTCTTACACGCGCGATCGATAGTGTAACGGCGGCGGCGGGCGATCCGATCCAAGGTCAGTTGACGAAGCCAATCAAAGAAAAGCATGGCGGTATTTTGGTTCCGAAAGGCGCGACGGTCACTGGGCGAATTGTTCAGATCGAGCGGCTTTATGCACGCCCATCCCAATCGTTAACCCTGGCCATCAGGCTGGAAACGATAGAAGCCAACGGCGCGCCGGAGCCGTTTCATGCGACATTGGAATCGGCGGTTAAGAGGCATGCAAAACCCGCCGGCGGTTTGGTGGAGCGACAGGATTTAGGATCGTTTGACGAAATGTTCGATGCGGACGATGCCAGCGTCGGAGTACTTGAATTCCAGGACGTGACCAAAGATTACGTTATCCATCGCGGTGTAGAAGTAGAAGGTCTGACGGCGGGGTCGAAATGATTCGGATGACGCAGAGTTTCCGGGTAACTTGGATATTCATGTTTTCTTTAGCGCTTCCTGTGTTTGCACAACGGGAAGCGGCGCCGGCCGCGCCAATATCGGTCACGCCCGCCAATCCGGATAACCGCATTACGCTGGACGTGGTTGTAAACGACAAATCCGGGAAGCCGGTCGCTGGCCTGAGGCAGCAGGATTTCACAATTCTGGACAACAAACAGCCTCAGAAGATTCTGTCTTTCGAGGCGATGGGCCAAACCACTTCGGCAGATGGGTTGGAGATCGTCCTGGTCGTCGATTCAGTCAACACTTCGTTCAGCAGAGTGGCCTACGAACGCGATCAGCTAGAGAAATTTCTGCGTCAAGATGGCGGGAGGCTCGTATGGCCGGTGTCGCTGGCTTTCTTTTCCGATTCGGGCTTCGATATGCAGACGACGCCTTCTCGCGATGGAAACGCTCTGATCGCATATGTGGACCAACATGAAAACGCCCTGCGCTCGATGCGCAGATCGCAAGGATTTTATGGCGCGGTGGACCGTTCCCAGTTATCAATCCGCGCGGTTGGGGAACTCGCCGAACATGAAGCGGAGCGGCCTGGTAGAAAGATCGTTATCTGGATCAGTCCGGGTTGGCCTCTGCTTTCCGGGCCCGGCGTGCAATTGAGTTCCAAGGAACAGCAGGGTATTTTCGACACGATCGTTGCGACGTCAACTCAATTACGACAGTCCCGCATTACGCTATATAGCGTGGATCCTTTAGGAACATCGGACTCAGGCGGATTTCGAACGTTCTATTATGAGCAGTTCCTAAAGGGAGTGAGGACGCCGGCGCAGGTGGAGTTCGGCGATCTGGCATTGCAGGTTCTTGCGTATCACAGTGGTGGCCGGGTTCTGAATTCAAGCAACGATGTAACTGGAGAAATAGGAAGCTGCATTCGCGATGCAAATGCGTACTACGCTGTTTCCTTTGATTCGCCTCCCGCCGATGGACCGAACGAGTATCACGCACTCGAGGTAGAGATCGCCCAGCCGCGGCTTAAAGTCCAAACACGGTCCGGGTACTACGCCCAACCGGCTCGGCCGAATGCGCCTTGATGGTCATGCCCGGCAATACTGAGGGCATGGATGAAAATTGAAGAAGCGTATGCGAAACGTTTCACTCTGCCTGCTGGTTGAGCTCTTCCTCGCCATTCAATCCGGCGGCGCACAGAATCCGCCGGGGCAAACTGTCCGGACAGTTCCCACATTCACCGGTTCTTTTGTGACTGATGGCAAGCGGTATTCCTACACCATCGCGGGCCAAAAGCCGGAGTCAGGCGGAACAACGACGATCCCGAGCGTGGTTGTTCCGCTTTCCCTTTCCTTCGATGCGAGCGCCAACGGCCAACGAAACAAAGTAGTGATGAACGCGGAAGGCGACGTACGCGCGATTCTGGACTCGCCAATCTTTCAAGAGTTTCCCTTTGCGACGGGAAAGACGCAGTACGGCGATGCCGTGCAGCGCGCGCAGTTTTATAAAACGGCGAAAGAGGCAGCGAAGGAGTGGCATACCTTGCTGGGCCGGCCGCAGGTAGCGACGCCTATGCAGATTGACGTTCCGGCGGCCAATGGATACGTGTTACATTCCCAGCGGACCGGCAAATCGCTGGGCATAGTGGATCTGGATTTCATTGAAAAACAGCTTTTTGAGCACCTGGCGAGTACGAGCGCCGGAACGGACAAACTGGTCATCGCAGTGACCAAGGATGTCGAGTTTTATTCGCTCGGCGATGCCACGGTGTGCTGCTCGGTGGGGACGCATGGCGCGCGGCTCAATGCTTCGGGGACATCGGCGCAAGCCTTTGCGATCGGCTCATATTTCGATAAAGGCGTCGTTCCGCATTACACGGACATACAGGGAATCAGCCAGCAAGTTGCCGAATGGATGAACGATCCGCTGCACGGCTACAGTCCGAATGAGTTTCCCGGTTGGCTGAAGCCCCAATCGAACACCGGTTGCGGAGGCCGAGGAGAGAGCACCTCCTATCTTATGGAACAGCCAACGGATTATCCGCCGGAATCGAATTCGACGCAAGTAACCGCCAACGGCCGCGTGTACCACTTGGAGAATATGGCGCTGCTGCCTTGGTTTGCACAGAGCGCCGCTGCGGCAACGTTCCAGGGAGCCTACAGTTTTCCCGATACAAGGGCGCTGTCTGCTCACGCGCAGTCTTGTTCGGGGACGCGTGACCGCAATATGCAGCCGACGGCTTCACCCCTCCCCCGAACGGGTGCGCCGAATGGACACGCGCTGATTGGGTATTGGGAAGGTTATGCTTCGGCACGAGCGCCAATGCCGCTGAGAGACGTGTCTCCGCAGTGGGACATTGTCATCGCAACATTCGCCGCGCCGGTTAAAGGTTCGACCAGCGTGCTGCGTTTCAGGCCGCCGTCGGGTTTAAGCGACGACCGATTTAAGAGCGATGTCGCTTATCTCGAAGGCAGGGGTAGGAAGGTGTTGATCTCGCTGGGAGGAGGCGGTGAGGTCGTGACGCTGAATACGTCCGAAGATCTTCATAATTTCGTCAGCTCGGTCACGGCGATTGTCGAGAAGTATGGCTTTAACGGCGTCGATCTTGATATCGAAACACCCTCGTTGCTTATTGATGCCGGCGACACGGACTTTCGCAAGCCGACGACTCCCTCAATCGTCAACCTGATTGCGGCAATGCATCAATTGCGGGAGCATTTCGGCCCGAAGTTTATGATCGGCGAAGTGCCGGAAGCGGCGCAAGCGCAGGCGGGCATGCAGGCTTACGGCGGACAGTTTGGAAGCTTCCTACCGGTTATTTACGGTACGCGGAACATTCTCTCCTTTGTGGATGCGCAAGATTACAACACGCCTCCGTTAGAGGGCTTGGATGGAAATTACTATTTCCCTGGGAACGCCGACTACCACGTGGCCTTATCCGAGATGATGGCGCATGGTTTTCCAGTAGGAGGCGACGCGAAAGAGTACTTCCCGCCGCTTTCGCCGGACAAGGTGGCCATCGGTTTTCCCGCCACGCCGCGGTCCGCGCGGAACTATACGGAAATACCGGCTATTGAAAACGCCTTGCGTTACCTCATCGAAGCTAAGCCGTACGCGGACGCCGAGTATCGATTGCGCCAGCCGTCCGGTTATCCAGGATTCAAGGGAGCCATGTTCTGGGCAATTAACGAGGACCGGCGAAATAACTATCAAATGTCAAATGCAATTGGGAGTTTTCTGCACAGCATCCCGCCGCACTAGGATGCCTATCAATTGATACACTAACGTCGAGCGATGGAAACTTTGACACGCGTTGCATCCGGGACTCCGAAAGACGTCTTTTATCAGGCGCTCTGCGAACAATTGCAGGAGTTGCTCGCGGACGAGAAGAACTTCATTGCTAACGCCGCCAATACTTCCGCGCTGCTCTTTCAATCCCTGCCGGATGTCAACTGGGTCGGATTCTACATTGCGCAAGGGGACGAATTAGTACTCGGGCCATTTCAAGGAAAGCCCGCGTGCGTGCGAATTCCGTTCGGAGAAGGCGTTTGCGGTACGGCGGCGGCGGAGCGTAAGACGATTGTCGTTCAGGATGTGAAGCAGTTTGCGAATCACATCCCCTGCGACCCGGCTTCGCAATCTGAAATTGTGGTTCCTCTGCTGAACTGGGGCAAGACGCTGGGCGTGTTGGATATCGACAGCGCAAGTCTGAATCGCTTCGATGAAGACGATCGCGAAGGCGTCGAATCCATTGTGAGCGTGTTTCTCGCGTCGCAGGCGACGAACGATCTGCCCGATCTGAGCGAAGAAGCTGCGATGGGCTAGCGCGTGCCTCTACACTGAAATTTGGCGGCATTTACTTCCCCTCCTCCGGATTTGGAGACCTTAGTTACCCGTGCGCGTCAGCTTGCGGCGATCGGACAACTGCGCGCGGCGCGTGAGCATTGGGCAGCCGCGCTGAGGTTGTTGACGCCTGGGTCGGCTCAAGCGCGCGGGGTGGAGCGCGAAATCGCGAAGCTGGATGCGAGGATCTCGCCCCCGCCGCGCAAGAAAGATTGGAAGAAGCGGCTGGGTCCCGTGGGCGTGCTGATCGCGGCCATCGCCAAATATAAAACGCTGGCGCTGGTGCTGCTGACCAAAGGCAAATTCCTGATCGGCATTCTGGCGTTTGTCGGGGTTTACTGGAGCCTGTTCGGAAAGTGGTTTGCCATAGGATTGACGGGCTCGGTGCTGATCCACGAAATGGGTCACTACCTGATGGTCCGGCGCTACGGATTTTCGGCGCAATTACCGATGTTTCTGCCCGGATTCGGCGCTTATGTGAAATGGAACGGGGCGAATGTCGATGTGGGCGTGCGGGCGCAGATCTCGCTTGCCGGACCGCTCTTCGGCTTCTTGTCCGGGCTAATCGCGTACGGAATATTTCTCTCAACGGGCCATGGCGTGTGGCTGGCCGTGGCTCAATTCGCGGGTTGGCTCAACCTGCTGAATCTGATTCCCATTGCCTTCTTTGACGGCGGCGCGGCGATGACGGCGTTGGGCGCGCAGGGGCGGCTGGCCGTACTTTTAGTGTGTCTGGTGCTGTTCGTCATGCTGCACGACTGGCTCTTCGTGTTCGTGGCGCTGGGGACGGGATACCGCCTGTGGAAGCGGGATTTTCCGGCAGAGCCGAGGCAGGGAATGGCCTATTACTTCATCGCGCTGATCGTAGCGAACGGCTTTTTGAGCTGGTACTGCCTGAACCAGGCACGCGACCTGTTTGGACGGTCCTAGCCCTCTTTCCAGAACGTTTCGGCATCGGGGCGGCGGACATAGTTGGCATCCAGAGCGGCGGGATCGAGCCAAGCGCACTGTTCCCTTTCGGCGCAACGGGCGACTGCGGCGGCGAGAGTGCGCGGGGCTTCGAGAAAGGGCATATTCGCAAAGCGGGTTCCTTCGAGAGGCAGCGGGACCGGCGAGATGAACTGATACATCGGTTCGGCGAGCGTCTCGAGCCAAGGCGAGAGCTTTCCAACCGTTTCCGGGACGACCAGCTCGAATCGTTGGTTGTAGACCGCGGTGTAGAATTCGCCTCGCCGTGCATCCAAAATGACCGCCCGAAGGGGCAAATTACCGAACGAACTCAAGGCCCGGAGGTTTGAGACGCCGAGGGCGGCCTTGCTCATCGCCTCAGCCAAGCCCTTGACGGCGGATAGGCCTACCCGGACGCCTGTAAAGGAGCCAGGGCCGCTGGCCGCGGCGAAGCAATCGATTTCAGCTAAACGAACATCCGCCTGGGCCAAAAGCCGCTCGATAGCGGGATAGATGAGGTGCGCGAAACCCTCCGGCGAGTGCAGCGCATGCTCGGCCAGGATTTGGCCGTTGGACGAAATGGCGAGGCTGCCGAGTTCAGAAGTGGTATCGAGAGCCAGGATGATCACGGGGTCAGCCGGTAGATCTTGTCGAGCTCATAAGCCTTGCCGTTGGCGTTGATTGCCAGGAGGCGCAGGTTGAGAACGGCGCCGGGGTTCTTGATCAGATACTTGGGAATGGTGAAATTACCAGACGAACCCACCCCTAAGAGACGAGGGCCCGCGCCACCAGCGACGACCTCTCCCCACCAAACGAACTGCATGACCCGGCTGGCGCGGTTCGCTCGCGTGATTGTGGCTTTGAACGGCGTGGGGATCTGTGTGTTGATGGTATCTCCAGGAGGGTCAGTAATATCAAATGGAATCTTTGAAGTATCACTTTCAACTTCCTGGATGGGAGCATCGATGGACTCAAAGCGTACCGACCGAAGCATGGATTCTTTATGGCCTTCCCGCTCAAACTCAAGAATCCAATCATGAGAATTGTCCGGGGTGGGACGGCTGAACACCTCGCCTCGGTAATCTTTCACGGCCATTTCCTCCCCAGTGGCGGGGTTAACCCAGACGGGATTGTATTTGTGCCGTTCGGCGTTGATTTCGACGATTCCCGGAGTTTGAGCGTAGACGATATAGCCGATCTCCTGGAGGCCGACGGCGCGCGCGCCATCCACATCGAAGTAAGGCTCGAATTCCCAATGGCGGGTATCGGAGACGATTTTGAACCAAGCCCGAATTGCGCGAACATTGGCTTCGTTTCGCAGGGCTTCGTAGGAGACGCTCGGGTACTCGCCGTTGGTGGTCGCGTTCCAGAGCTCGTGACGGAAGTTTTCGGGATCGGTCGCGGTGACGATGTGAATTTCGGGCTGCTGGGTGAATTGGTGCTCGACGGCGGCGACTTCGGGGTGGGGCGAAGCTTCTATCAAGAAAGTCATCCATCCATCCGTTAGAAGAGGGTAGGAGGAGACGCGGGCGTCGGAAGAGCGGGGATGCTGGAACGAATCGTATTTTTGTAAAAACGAACCCAAATCTTTGAGCAGAGCACGAGAGCCGGGCATGTCTTCAAAATGCTCGATACCTTGCCAGGTGACATTCAAACCGCCGTAGCGGGCGATGAGATATCGCATCAGGGGGTCGCGCTGGTCCCATTCGTTCCACGCGCCGGAGCGAATGAAAGACTGGTCGGCGAGGATGAGGTCGAGGGTGAAGCCGCGGGTATCCGCCGCGAGAATGCGGTCGTCGAGAGCATCGAAGTAGGCAAAGTTCGGCTGCGAGTCCGCAGTGAGCGGCTTGAGCGGAGCGCCGAGAGTGAGAAGCGTGCCGCGGATGTGAGTGAATCCATCGTGCTTGCGAGCGTCGAGCCAGGCTTCGAGCGAAGACGGATCGATATCGAAAAAGGGCACAGAGGCGCCAAGCCAAAGATGCGGCTGCTTGTTGGTGGTCCACCAATGGCGAACGTTCGCGACATTGACGAAGCCGGGGCTGCCGCTTTCGGCGACGCTGAAGGACGCTTCCTGGTTGTCATAGCGCTTGATGGAACTGGTAATGCGATAGCTCCATGAGCCAGGCTCGGTGGGGGTGAAGCGAACGCGCAGCGTGTGTCCTCCGGTCCAGAACTCCCGCATTAAATAGGTAATGTGGCTGGGTGAGCGGAACTCAACGTTCAGAATTTCGTCTTTATAGGGAGAGGTGGAGGGAGGAAGGTCGCTATCGCGCCAATCGAAAGTGATTTCGCACGGCAAGAAAGCGCGAGCGCCTTGTGAGCAGGAAGGTAGAGAAGCCGCGGCAGCGGGAGCGGCTGACAATAAAAAGAGGCCCGAAAGAAACAAGGCCAAATAGGTCATATAGCCTCAGGATAGCTGGCACTCCGAAAGGAATGCTGCTAAATCGAGAGCGGAAGCTGAAACATTCTGGATAGTTTTGTCACTACAGTACCAGGACGGGCGAAAGCAACTTGTAACCCAGCCGCAACGTCTTTACAATCGGAAGTTAGATTCAGTTTTCGTCCGGGCGGTTTATGGACATCATTGGCAATCGAAAATTCGTTGAGGTGCCGGGCGGCAAGACTCACGAGCTGCCGCCGCTGCTGGTGAAGACCGCGCCCGAAGTTAAGCGGCTCGACAAGATGATGTGCGTCGCGGGCGAGATCATCGAGCAGGAAGACATGGTTCCGACGGTTGCGGGCGATCAGATTGCGGCGGAGGAGTTGGTAGAACGCCGCAAGATGGATCTGGCGTTGAACCTGGTGGATCAATATCTGGGATTGCTGAGCCACTGGCATTGGGGCGATGCGGTGATCGAATGGATCCGGCAGTGTGAGATCACATTCGGCGCGCGAATGGAGCTTCGCAGTTTGCTGAGGAGCGACGTTTGGCCGCATGCGGGGCGAAGCAGTTTCGTGACTCTGCTCGAAGACAAAGCAGTGAAGACGAAAGGCGTCGAGCTGGAGAAAGCGGTTGGGCTGCGGCTGGCATTCCGGCAAATGCCGCCGATCCGCTGCTGCTCCGACCAGTTTTTGTTCTACCTGAATACCTCCGTTGCGAACACGGCATACCGCACGTGGCTGAACATGACGCCGAGCCCGATCTCTTCGCTGCCGCCGGAGCGATTCAGCTTCGACGTAGTGAACATGTCGCTGGACGTGCATTAGAGCAAGTTTCTAAGCTGCCCCTTATCGTTCGTGATACGCTGTACCCCTAGCATTCCCAGCTATGGATACTGACAGGACGTCCGCACCCGCGAGCCAGATTGTTGTTCGCGACTTCCGCCTCATTCTTCTCTGGCCCATGCGTATCGACGCTTGCGGCAGCCTCCGGGATAGTCGCAGTCCGGATAAGGGTGCTTGCCACTGGCTTAGCACGTACGCCAGATCCGTAGCTTCGTCCCGACCCTGGACTGAAATTCCCGACTACTACAGGAGCGCGGGCCGGTCGAATGAACCGCCGGAAGAGCAGCGCTATTCCGAGTTTCTTTACTTCCATCCTTTTATTCAGAAGTGTTTTTACGGCAAGCAGAACTATCCGGTTTCGATCCTGAAGAGAACGGATATACAGGCAGCGCGGATCACTCTAAAAAAGGACCAGAAGCCCTGGATTTGCAAGGTCGAGCGGATCAATCTGTTCTTGTTTCCGACCGACGTCGCAATCGTCGCAATCCAATTAGACAATCCTGTGTCGGAGGATCCAGAGACATTATTTCACCTTTCCGACGCGCTAGATTTCGTCGATTGGGTACGCCGGATTTACCCGCCCTATTTCGCGAAGGACGATGGCCAACTCTGCGCGGGAGGCACGCCACACTCAGTCGAATGGCTGGGTCCAGACTGCAAGACACGAATTGGCGATGCCAGCAACTTTCAATGTGCCAATGCATTTCTCAAAGTCGTTCGCGAGAACCGTGTGGCTCCGGTTGCGGATCATTGGCGTAGCCTGCTGGAGCCTTTGCTTCCTCAAGGCGCACCGACGGCCCGAGATTGTCTTGCGTATGCGCAAGTGGAGGATGATCGGCTCCCGGTCTGCGCTTCCATCGGGGTGGACGACCCAATGCTCATCAGCGAGCCGGACTGGATTCGGCTGGCTTTCTGCGATTCATCGGACGACTCTTATAAATGGCCTTACTCAAGCAAATTTCTGGAGAACTTTGAGCGTGACAACTGCTATGACCGATTCTGGGAGCGCGACGACGATCCGAAGAAGAGAAAGACCACCCGATATCTGATTACGGGTTACAGCTTCCTGGTTGTCGGACGGCATGGGGAGCCGTTTTTCGATAATCTTATCCGCCAGCACGCGCAGCAGCATTACTTTATACTCTGCCTTCTCGCTCACCTCCAGAAGGCGTCCCTGTTGTCTTTCTGGAAGCGGCTGGCGGAAATGCAGCACAAATTTGAAAATGAAAAAGCAACGCGGACAAGCAAGGCCGCATTGTTCGAGGCTCAGCAGTGGCTTCTGCAAGATCTTACGGATTTCGTTTCCCGCTTCTATTTTCAGGAGGTATCGAATCAGCTCCAGGCGATCGAACTTTTCGATCTGATCACGGATAAACTTCGAATCAAGAATCTCTTTCAGGATGTTGTCGAGCAGTCGGAGTTCGTGGGGAAAGTGATGTTCGAGGACTGGCAAAAGCGATCCACCGACCAGCAGGCGGAGCTGGCGCAGCTTGCAAACCGGTGGCTCCCGGCAGCATTCACTGCGGCGTTCCTCGGCCTGAGTCTCGGTGTGCCGATGATTCAGGATCAGGTAGATAAGTGGCTGGGCGGAAAAGGGCAGTTCTCCTGGACAAAATTGGGAATCGGCGTGGCATTCGCATTGATTAGCTTCCTGGTGGTTTGGGGCGTGGTCGCGCAAATTTCCAGGCGTTTTGTGAACCGAGCCAGGAAGGCGGCGAAGGCGTGACCGATTACCTGATGCGAGTGGAAGCAGTCAACTTCGCCAGCTTTATCGGCGACACGTTCGATCTAAGCACCGTGCGGGGCGCGGGACTCCTGCTGTTGAACGCCCCCGACGCGCTCTCGTCGGAGCTTCACCTCACGAAAGTTTATGCTGGAGCGTCTTCCGCAATCTATCGTTTTCAGGCTGACGGCGAAGATCAGGCGGCGCGGATCTGCAGGGATGCCGAGGGCCTTCTCCACGCGGATGGCAGATCGGCAGCCACAATTCTGGTTGTCTCGGAGGCCTTTGACGACGCAGATTTTTCTGGTGTGATGAATCGCCTGCAGAATAAGATCCGCTGGCGCCAATTGCAATCTCCTTCGCTCATTTACCCCACTCTTAATTCGGCGGAGATCGATGAACTCGACGACCTTCGACCCGCGGTCAAGCGAGCCAGCAGGTTGAATCCGCCGGAAATTGAAGGTGGTAAGGGAACGCCCATGGTTCTCAGCGATGCTACGTTCCAGCGGCGCAGTTATGGAATTGACCAGAAGCGCTGTTTCTACGCGTCCCGTGCGTGGGCCGGCGCTCCGTGGGCCAGCGATTTTCCGTTCCATACGGGCGAGTATGTCAACGATTTCAATCAACTTGCGGATTGCCCAGGAAAAGGGCGCACTAACGGAAAGATTGCTCTGATTTACCTCGACGGGAACAAGTTTGGCCAGATCGCGTCATCATGCCGCAGTCCGGATGAAGTCAGCAATTGGGCGAATACTGTTCAGGCAAACCAGAATTCATTTCTTCATTGGCTCCTCTCGCTGCGCATTGCTGATTCTCCGCGCAGTGGCATGACATCCTGGCACTGGAGCGGTAGGGTTCAAACCAACAGCGGGTACGGGCAAATCAAGAACCATGCGTTTCGGATCGAGACGCTGCTCTGGGGCGGGGATGAAATCATCTGGATCGTTCCGGCCTGGTGCGGCTGGTGGGTACTGACGAATTTTTTCGACCTTTACGGCACGATTCCGTGGAAGGAACCGGGCGTGGAGCGTGAGTTCACGACGGATAGGAAGTATCGCTTATCGCATGGAGCCTCGATTGTATTCAGTCACTCGAATGCGCCTATCCATCGGCTGATCCGGTTGGCCAAGCATCTTGCTGAAGAGCCGAAACGTCTGGGAACCCATGGGCTCCGAACCGAGAATTACCAAGACTATTTCACCTATCAAGTTCTGGAATCCTTCGATCACCTCGGCGACGATCCCGAGAAAATCCGCGCCTTACGGATGCCTTATATCCTCCGCACTGCGGGCGCGGATTCGCTGACCCTTTCCGGCGACGGCATGAAAGGCGTTCTGGCCGGCATGGAGAAGGTGCGATCAAAATTCCCGAGGAGCAAGTTGCACCGGCTGCTCGATCTTTACTGCAACCATCCGGATTCGGCTCCCAACGAACAGGCTGAAAAGGAACTGAAGAACGCCGGGACGACGGATGTTTTCACTGAACTTTCAGATTATTTCGGGGCCACCGCACCCGACGAAGCCCTTAAAAACGCCGCAGCGTGGATGCACATCGCCGAACTATGGGACTACACACCGGAACCGGACTGGAAAGCTTGCGAGATTGGGAAAGGGGTCAGTGCATGACATGCCGCGATACCAGTTCCGTGTGACTTTGGGCTTAAAGGGGCCGGTGCTCACGAAGTCGAGCGGTCCCGGCGGCTATGGCCTCGATTCGCCGTTTGCACGCGACTCTCAGGATCGTTTTTACATTCCGGGCACGCTGGTCAAGGGGCGAATGCGGCACGCTTTCGCTGAGCTTCGCGAGGCGGTCGAGTACGAACCAAACGCCGATATGCTCATGCCTAAAGCCGAAAACTGGTTCGGTCCACCGAACGAGCGCGGGGACGGCAACAGGAAAAACCCCGACGGCAGCTTCGAGCGGCACAATACGCGCATTTTCTTCTCCGATTTCGTTCTCGACGGAGCATGCGAAAGTCAGTGGCGGCGACGCATAGCGAACGACGACAATCGCCACGCCGCCGATGAGCAGATGATGCAGGTGCTCGAGTCGCCAATAGCCGCAGGCAAGACTGCGGACTTCATTGGCACGATTACCTTCGACGCGGACACCGAGACGAGGGACTTTGTCCGCTACCGCATTGTTAAGGCGTTACGCTGGGCGGGCTGTTTCGGCGCTAATACTTCTGTCGGGTTCGGGCGGCTCTCGGACCTCAGGGTCGACCTTGTCGAAGCAGCCGCCCCGGTACCGACGGAGACCGAAGCGATCCAGGACGGCCCCATCTGGCTTTGCCTGACTGCGGATAGCCCCTTGTGCATCACGGAAACCAGGGGGGCCGAGAATCTCTTTGAATCGGGAGTGGAGATCGGTGGGGGCGTGCTAAAAGGCGCCCTTTCGAGCCAATGGAAGCGCGAAGGAAAGTCGCTGCCTGAATTGGAAGCGCATTTCGATCAAATCCGGGTTACTCACGCGAAGCCAATGGCGAACGCCGGAACGGAAATGCCTGTGGCTCTGCCGTTGTCTCTTGCTGAGGTCTCGGGGAGTTATCGAGACTTCGCATTGTCGTCAGCACCGCCTACGGATTTGAGCGAGGAGGTCCGATTCTCGCCGGATTGGAAGGGCGATCCCGCGCCCTTGTTCGGATGGCCGAAGGTGGAAAGGGAACTCCGGGTGCGCACGGCCATCGACAGAAGCCGGGGGCGAGCGCTGGATAAGAATCTCTTTGCCTATGAGATGGTGCGGCCCGAGAGCTTGAAATGGTGCTGCTCCATCGATCTGCGCGGCGTCTCCGACGAGAGGCGGACGGCTGTGCGTTCTCAGCTTCTTGAACTTATTGCGGACGGCATCCATGCCGTCGGGAAGACCAAAGCCAGCCTAAAGGTAGAAGTACTGCGACAAGAACCGTCGCCCAAGCACCGATCCAATTTGACGCCGGTAAACGGCAAGTTCATCGTCACGCTTCAGACACCGGCAATACTCGTGGACCCTGCTCCGCTTACTGAATCACGCGATCCTGAATTGTTGCTGGAGGCTTACCGGGAGGTCTTTTGGGAGCTCAGCAACGGCTCTCTGAGGCTAGAGCATTTCTTCGCGCTTCACAAGCTGCGCGGGGGCCTTTACCTGTACAAGCGATTTCAAGAGGGACGCGGGCTTGGCCGAGAACCGGCTCCTTACGAGCCGTATCTGCTTACCCAGCCGGGCTCCGTGTTCGTGCTGGCGATCGAGCCAGGGCGGGACACGGAAGCCAGAAAGTGCATCGAGCAGTGGCACCGGTCCGGGCTGGACGTACCAGCGTGGGCGATAGAAAGATTCCGCCGCCGCGATCTGGATGGCGCTCACTGGAGCAACAATCCGTACATCCCTCAGAACGGTTTCGGTGAAATTGCAGTCAATCTTGGGTTGCATTTCTCTGGTGAGGTCCTCCATGCCTGAGTTACGCTGGCGATTCAAAGCCTGTCTCGAAACACTGACGCCGCTGCGCATCGGCGACGGCGGCGTCAACGATCAGCGGCTTGACGAAGGTGAAGACGGAGTGAAGCCCGACGTGGCCACCGTTTTCCTGGACCACAACAGCAGACCGTATTTGCCCGCCACGTCATTGAAGGGTTGGCTCCGCAGCTTCGCCGAAGGCGTCCTGAATGAAACGGAGGTTACGTCATTATTCGGCTCTAAGCGAACCAGCCTAGAGTTGAACGGCGGCCGCATGCGTTTGTTCGATGGCAGCCACAAGGCCGATCCGCTGGCTGAAAAGCTGGCCGCGGGCCAGGGCGTTTATTGGGGGGACGGGAAGCGGCACACGTGCGTGGCGTCGCACGTTGTTATCGACCGGGATACCGGCGCGGCGGCGCAGAAACTGCTTTTCTTCGAGGAGTATCTTCCGGCGGGAATGACGTTTGACCTCGAGTTCGAGCTGCGTAGCGCGGACCAGAACCTGGCCGCTGCTTTTTTCTATTTACTGCGCCAATTCGACCTTGAAGGAGGCGGTCCGGCACGCCTTGGCGCCAGTTCAGCCGAGGACTGGGGGCGCGTTCGCATCACAGCGATTAAGGCCGAGAGTATCGACCAGCATGATCTGAAGAGATGGCTCCGGGGTGACGGTCTCAACGCGGTACCGTTTCGCACAGATCAGACGGAAGTCCTGCTCAACCTTCTTGAGCAAAGACCGTCGGTTAAAGTGCGACCGCGCCTCGAGTACAAGCTGACCGTCCGGTTCAACGGCGCGTTCGTCTCGAATGACTCCTGGCGCGCGCGCAAACGCCGTGATCCCGAATCGAAGGAAGAAGGTAATTTAACACCGTTGCGCCTGCCCGGCCCTTCGGGGCCTGTGCCTTATTTGCCGAATTCTTCGCTTCATGGCGCTCTGCGCTCGCGAGCGGAAAAGATACTTCGCACGATGGGCGTGGAAACCCCAGCGCCATCGGACAAAGACGCGCTTCCGATTGTCCGCTGCGACTCGGATCTGACTCAACTCGACCCTGTTTCGCTGTGGTTCGGAGCGCCCGGCTGGCGGAGTCCCATCCGACTGTACGAACAACAGGTAATCGTTCCCGGGGAGAAAGTGGGCCAGGAGTTAATCGCCATCGATCGTTTCACCGGCGGCGGGGCGGCGAGCCGCAAGTTCAAAGCCTGCTATTTTTGGAAGTCGACGATAGAAGTCATGCTGAGTATCGATCCAGACGCGATCGCCTTTGCATTCTCGAAGGATCTCCCGAAGTGCGGCGATGCTTGGCTCTTGCTCGCCCTGACGCTACGCGATTTCGCCGATGGCTTTGTCACGCTCGGCGCGGGCGCCGCGAAAGGCTTCGGCGCGTGCAGTGTCCAAGTGGAGCCAATCGCAGTAGGTGGGTTACCGGAGAATCTCCCGGCTGCGATCCGAAAGAGCCTTGAGGGCGGATTCGCTCCCCGAGAATGGCCGGTTGCCGGCAATCCCACCGGGGATGAGACTCCGATGGCGCCAGCCGTGGCACCGGGACAACGCGAGTTCTTCAATCCTTATCATTTCTGCCCGGTCAAGCCTCCAGATCCCACGGGTCTTCCAACGCTAGGAGAACTTTCCTCCAGCGCGCTGTCTCTCGATCGCTATCATCCCGGTCTCGACACCGGCTACTTCGATTGCACACTGACAGCGGAGACTCCCCTGTTCGTAGGAGCCGAGCAGGACAAGAAGGAACAAGGTGAGAAGAAACAACCTAACGAGGTTACGCATTACAAGCGCGATGGCAAGCTTGCTATTCCGGCGAGCACGCTTCGGGGCCTACTCTCGTCTGAATTTGAGACGCTGACGAATTCGTGCATGCGTGTTCTGGATAATTCCTACTATTCGGTCCGGAAGTCCTTGCGCGAGCCACCGACAATACTCTCGGCGCTCGGGCTCGCGGTGAAAAGACAAGTAGATGGGAAAGCCTGCTGGTTCCTCCGGCCTTTGACGCTTCCCACATTTCGCCCGGCTCCGCCTCTCGATCCGGTGTGGCGAACAATATTTCCAGTTCCTGTAATGAAGCAGTATGTCAATATGCCCGGAGGTGCTAACTGGCGGCCGGGCCAGCCGCCGACGCCGAGGTCGGTACCCGGCCCGCTCTCCTGGAATGCCAGCTTCACCGATGTGGTCCCGCTTGCTGCGATCCATAGCAAGAATGATTTCAGGCTGTCGCTCGCGGCCGGTGGAGCGACTCCGGTACAGGGTATCTGGCGAACCCTGGGCAACTCTGGTAATCGGCAGATTCCGCCGACGAAGAAGCACGAGCTGTTCATTCCCGCGCCGTTCCTGGCAGGGTTCCCCGTAGAGAGCGAAACTGCGCCGGAACCCGATCTGATCCCGCTCCCCATGGGTGTTGTGAAGCGCTTTGAGCGTCTCGCGGCGCAGATGACAGAGCAATGGAAGGCGCCCGATGGAGATGACATTCGCCCGTATGAGCCGGTTGGGACGCGACCATCGCGACACGCCGGCGATACAGCTAAGAATTTGTGCATTGAGCCGGGCGATGTGGTTTACTTCGGTCTGGAGAAAAAGCCGACGCTCCACATAAGTGAGATTTCTTTCTCGGCGGTATGGAGGAAAGAAGTGCCGCTTCGTACTTTCGATTTCTTTGCCGCCATCTCGCCGGACCTCCTTCCGATGTCGGATGTTCGGCTGCGATCTCGAATAGACCGGCTGGCAACGCCCGTTACCCTGGCGGAAAAACTATTCGGCTTCGTCGAGATGCGCGAAGGGGAGGAGTGCCCATGCGGCGAGAAGGTGAAGGCCGAGAAATCGGACATTCCGCTGGCTGCGCTCGCCGGAAGGCTACGCTTCACGGATGCCGTCTATACCGGCAACAAGGAGATTGATCCTCAATTCACGACGGACTGCACGCTGAAAATTCTCAGTTCGCCGAAGCCGCCTTCCCCCGCCATGTACTTCTTCAACGAGGGAGCGGCCAATTCGAAAGAACAGTATGTCTCCAAGACCGCGCTTGGACACGATTGCCATCATCGGCCCAAAGGCCGCAAGTTCTATCTGCACCATGCCGTCCCGCAGCAGCGCCACACTGGCGAAGACGCCCCCTGGAGGACGCACACCCCGTTGAAAGTCATGCTGAAGGGGCTGCGATAGCCAGGGGTTTGAGTTCATCGGAGTAGCCGAGAGCTTTGAGTTCCTTTTTGATGCGTTGGAGGCGGCGCTTA
>Ga0208220_1000036_pt1 | contig 46460 bp, 40 predicted proteins | sample NGESurdeep092012_9_FD_184484 | JGI IMG/M metagenome (GOLD analysis project Ga0208220, IMG submission 184484) | Arctic peat soil microbial communities from Barrow, Alaska - NGEE Surface sample F53-1 deep-092012 (SPAdes) | ecosystem: Environmental > Terrestrial > Soil > Wetlands > Peat ...
GCAGGGTCGCAGAAGCGGCCGCCGCAACTCAAATCGAGACCAAACGGAATCGACATTTGTTCATTCATCATCAATGACTTACACTGTCCGATTACGCAAACGTTGGGACACTACTGGTGTTTGAATGCGAATGATTATTCCGTTTCGTTCTCTTGAATCTCAATGCTTTCGATGAAGGCTTTATCCGCAGGCACAATCTCGCCTTCGATGAGATCGCCTTCCTGCAGCAGCTTCAGCGTTTGCAGGCGCAACATGTCGCGCAGCTTGTCGCCGAGATTGCGCCCCTGAATCAAGACCTTGCAGTCGTCAAAGGCGAGCTCCCAGCGGTTGCTGCCCGGCCACCTCTTCGCGCGCCTGAGGAGCGTATAGGCCAGCAGCGTCTCGCCGCCGTCTCTGGAACGCACGACGAGCATGGAGGGATGCGTTCGCGCCTGCATCTCGCGCTGCATGGCCTCGCGCACTTCCTCTTCGTGCTGCGGCGCAGGCGGGGCTGATTTTGGGCCGCGATTAACCAGGTCGCCGAGAAAGCCGGTATTGCCGCTCATAAATGGTGCCCTCGCCTTTCGTGCTGGATGCGTTCCTGCCAGGTCGAGCGTTCCCGTATCGCGTCGTAAGGGTTCTCCAGGCGGTCCTTAAGGAAGCGGCTGATGCGGCGCATGTCGAGCTTCTCGCGCTTTTTCTTGCCGCGCATCATCTCGGAGACGCTGAGACGCTCCGGCGATTTCTGGACAGCTTCCTTGAGCGCTTGCGCGTCGTCGGTATAAACGCGCACCTGTTCGCGGGCACGGGAAACGGAGACATACCATTGCGCCCGATTGGCGGCTGGCAGGGATTCGTCGCCGACCGCGATGAAGACGCGGTCGACGGTTTTGCCCTGGCTCGCGTGCGAGGTATCGACATAGCCGTGCGTGACATGGCCGAATGTTCTTGGCAAGACGGCCCCGCTACTCAAATGCAAATCGCCGTTATCCGCGACGCTCTGCACGCTATGGATATCGCCGTTATGGATGCGCTTGCGCTTCGGCCCGAAGGGACCATTGACGGTCGCATAGCCGTTGGCGGTGATGCGAATCTTCTCGCGCTCGGCAATGGCGATTTCGCGGGCGTTATAGACGTTGAAGCGCTCAGCCTTATCGAGAGGCAGCAGCGCCTCCGACCCGTCCTTGCGCAGGATGACGACATTGCCCATAACCTGGCGCAGCACGACGGCTGCTTCGCCCTTCTCATAGCCGCCGAAGGTGCCGCGCGCTTTGCCTTTGCGTTTGCGTTCCCCGGCGACGGCCTGATGGAACTGCACAATCTGGCCGGATTGGTAATTGCGCGCATCGGCCCGCTCCGCATCCGTCCAGTTCGTCGCCACGCGGGAAACGATGAGGTGCTCTTTTTGGCCGAGCTCACCGGCATCTTTTAACGCCGCGCGGATGCCGGACGAAAGCGCCCTGCCCTCCGCGTGCGTCGGTGCGATAACGAGAGCCGATTTGCCATCCGTTGCCGCCTGGAGGTAATCCTTAATCAACAACGCATGGCGTTCCTTGCCGTCCGCTTCGATAATGGCCCCGTTTTTTTCCAGCTCGGCGAAGCCTTTAGCGGCGTCCTTGGCCGTGCCTTTGCTGATGGCTTCGACGGCCTTGCGGTAAAGGCTTTCCTTTTGCCGCCGAATCTCTTTGAGCTCGGCGAATTCGACGCCGGATTCCGATTCCAGGATGCGCAGCGCGTCGCCGCGCTGAACGGCGGAATGCTGACGGTAATCGCCGGAGAGAATGAGACGGCAATTCTGCTTTTCCGCGAGCTGAAAAACGCGCCGCATATCCTTGCTGCTCATGAGGCCCGCTTCGTCGATCCAGAGCACCTGGCCCTTGACCTTGCTTTGCATCTCCTCGTTATTGAGGAGCTGGGCGACCGTATCGGCAGACGCGAAGCCTTCCTCACGCAATACCTTGCGGGAGGCTTGCGCGGACGGGGCGAAGACAAAGACCTTCCGGTAATCGCCGCCCGGCTCCGCTGAGGCGTTTTCAATGGCCGCAATGGTTGCTTTCATCATGTGCGTCTTGCCCGTGCCCGCCGCGCCGCGAATGCCGACGACGGCATCAAGGCTGCCGAGCACATGCAAGGCGGCTTTTCGTTGCTCGCTGCTTAAGCCAGGAAGGAGCGCGCTACCATTGCCCAGCCGGTCGAAACGGCCCTTCCCATCGCGCGCGAAACGCAGCATCTGCAATTCTTCCAGCCGCACGGCGCGCGTGGTTACGACCGTTTCGCCGTTCACTTCGCGCCGGATAATCTCGCTTGTCTGCGCCGCGTTACGCACCTGATCGGGCAGTACGGAGCCGACGGCGAAACGGAGCGCCTCGGCTTGCAGGCGCTTGTCGGAGGTGACGGAAACGCGCTCGAAGCAATGCTCCATCGCATGGCGCATCGCGTCTTTCGCGCTGATTGGCCCGTCGCCATCGCTGCGGCCGTTATTCCCAAACGCCAAGCGTTCGACGGCGGCCTTTTCGGTGGGGGTTAAACGGGCAGTCCATCGGACACGTAGCTCGCCGGTTCCGGCGTCTTTTTTTTTATTCTCCCGGCCGTAATAGCCGATGGCATGCTTGCCTTCGGGCGATTCGATGCCCTTGGCTGCGGCCTCCGCCTCGATTTCATTGCGCCGCCGCGAGAACTTATCGATGACGGATTTCGGCATGCCCGCGATCTCGAAACTGTATTTCGCTTTTTGCGTGGCATAGCCCAACTCGCCCAGCCACTTTGCCAATCGCGCGTCGAACGCCGCCTCGAAGTAGGTCGCGTCGCGTTTCAGCTCGCCGAACTGTCCCGCCTTGTAGCGCCCTTCCTTGTCGTCCCAGGTGACATTGGGCGCGAAGCAATGGGCGTGCAGATGCGGATCGGGAATGCCGTCCACCGGCCTTGAGGTGAAGTGAATGAACTCAGCCCAGAGCATGTTGGCGGTCAGGCGGTTCTCATCCTTGCCGCCCTTGCGCACGCGCGCCTTCATCTCGCGCTCGATTTCCTCCATCGTTTCCTTCACGGCCTCGCGGAAGGCCGAAAGGATTCGCTCATCGCCCGAGAGCTCGTACATGACTGAAACGGATTTCGGGGCGGAGAAGGTGAAGTCATACCCGGCGCGGCGGTTATCCTTCTGGCGCGGCGTTAGCTGCTCTGCCGTGCGTGGATGGAAGTTATCGACGACCGCGAAATAATCCGGCTGCGTTACCTGTCCGGTAAGTCCTAAACGCTCAGCGGTCTTCCCACCCCATTTACCGGCTATCTCCTGGCCGTCGATATAGTAATCGGAGCGGACCATGCCCTTGCCAAAATACTGTTTGGCGGCCTCGGCGTTCTTGCTTTCGGTGATTCTCAGCATTCGGATGCACCTGAGCGATTTGCTACAACCCCTAGTAGGGCAACTCACCCTAAATCCACCATTGCTTGTAAAGCTTCCCGCATAGATTGCAAGAAGAATATGCCCGTACATGCGTCTCCCCTAAGCGGAGCTTAGGCCGCAGGTGGCGCGCATGAAATCAGAACCGGATTGCACGCCCTTTGCCTTCCGAGTCTCTCTCCGCTTCTGCCATCCTCGGCTCTACTGGAGGTCCAGTTCGCCCCAGCGCCAGACCGATCGTTGAAGCATCTGACTTCATCTGATCGCTCAATTCCCCAGATGCGATTTGCCGTTTGCATGCCAGATAAAGGTTTTCAATTGCGTCCGTCTCGGCATTTGAAATTCGGACCGACCGGGAGCCAAATGGATCGTAAAAGCCCAACCGTCTTGCCGTTGCCTCCAGCCTGTCTTGCCAAGGCCCCAGCTCCGTCCCCCGCACAAACAAGCCGTCGTCGAAATGCCCTACCAGACGCTTCAGCGCCGCACGCTCGCCGAAGCTGAGAAAGCGCTCCGGCCCTGTGACCTCCGGTTCAACCGGCTTCTCACTTTGCTTGGCGGCGAATGCTTCCCTTACACCTGTAACGGCCTTCTCAAAATCGCCTTTACGTAGCTTCCAGTTCCAATCCGGGTCTCTTTCGATTTCCGCCGTAACAACAAAAAGTTCTAGCAAAGCGTCATCGACCCTTACATCCGCTTTGGTGAATAAAGGTCTTCTCGTATTGATGGCGGATTCCGCAACGACATCGGACATATCCGGCGTTCTCGATTCATTCCGATTACCGCGTTTCAGCCAGCTCAGAAACTCCGTCACCGACTCCTGCCTTTCGTTCGTTTGCTATCAGCGTTGCTATCGTCGACGCCTGCCTTATTGCCTGTTTTCTTGCCAAACGTCACGGCGGCAGGCTCACGACCTGTTTCATCGCGCAGCCTGCCCAACTGACGATCCACCCGTTGCTCAACCGCCAACCGCTTCATTTCCTTCTGCACTTTCGCGGGATCGAGCTTTTCCAGTTCGCGGTCGTCAAGCCAGTCAAGAAAACTCATTACCGGCTCCTTCCTCTGCCCTGCGTTGCATCTTTGCCTTTCACGCCGTCAGTCGGGGAAAGCGCTTCCTGCACCTTGTCTTGACCCGTCTGGTTCTGGCGTAATGCCCCAGCGCTGGAGCCTTCGGTTTTCTTATCCAGGTGATAGGTAGCGCGCTCAATGACGGAGGCAGCGGCGACAGCATCGGCCCGCGCCCTATCCGGCATCTGTTCGACTGTTTTCTGGGGCGGCTCTGCCCGTTGCGTTTGGGCAACAGGCTTTTCTTGCATGGGTTCCTGTTTGCGGTTGAAAAGATCGAGAAATGCCATTTGCTTCCGATTCTCAACCGGTTGCCGCACCACAAGAAGTTAATTCACGTTAACCGACGGTTGCTTCTAATTGACAACCCTTCTCACTGCCTCTACGGTCTGATTACCGAACAAAGGGAGCGTGTCAGTTCGATGTCACAGCAGAACGAGAAGGAAGAGTCGGACGAGCTCAACGTCGCGGACATGCGCTCCTGGCTGAGATTAGAGACAAAGCATTTGTCAAAGGCGCTTGAGTTGCGCATGAAGGAAGCCACCGAAATCGTGACTTCCTATGCTGCTGGCGAAATCACTCCGCAGCAGGCGGGGGAACGGTTTTGGAATTATTCACGACGATGGCCCGAAGCTCTTCCCGGCGTTTTTGGCATCGGCAAAATGTCGGATGAAGAGATCGTTGCGGAAGTCGACACATCACGTGATCCGCAGCGGCGTTCTCAATGGGTACGGGATCGAATGGCTGCTCTGAGTCGCAACAAAGAGGGGCAAGACAGGGAGCGCTAGGGAATCGCTAATCCCGTCTCCTCCAAAAGCCTGCAAAACTCGGGGTGATTACGAAGAGGATCGAACACCGGCCAACTGTGCAGCCAGAGCACGAACGGGTCGAAGTCATCGCATGCCTTTCGGATTGCAGCAATTGCCTCGTCAGTTCGTCCAAGCCCAAGATACCCAAGCGCAAGGTGGAGCGGTTGCACATAATGGGAATGCTGCTGCGCTTCTAATGCCGCTATTCTTGCGACGGCCTCTTGCACGTGACCTGCTCGGGCCAGACTCAAAATCAAAAGGCCCGGCCAAACGCCCGAATCCAACAAGGGCTCAATGCGCCGGGCATGCTCTAACGCTTCCGAATATCGAACTTGAGCCAGCAATACCAGGCTCAGATTGACGTGGGCCAGCCAGGCGTTACGATCCAAGCGCAACGCCTCCTTTAAGACTCGCGCGGCATCATCGAAGCGGCGCAGGATATAGAGGTAAAGACCGTATGTCCGCTGGGCGCGCGTACTGTCGGGTCGCTCGCGCGCCAGCGACTCCACGATTGCTAACGCTTCCGCAAAATGGCCTCGCGCGACGAGACACGCTTGGTATGAGGCGTCGTCAAGAGTTTCTTCAGGGGCCAGTTCCAAAGCTCTCTGGAAAGAGTTTTTGCCTTTTTCCCAATCATGGCGGAAGGTATGGATCGCGCCTAGTGCAGCATGCGCCCGCCATAAGTTAGGGTCCAGAGCAAGCGCTGCTTCCGCTGCTTTCTGGCCTTCGAAGAACACCTCCTTTGGAATCACTTTGTAATCGTGCAAAGAGAGCGAGCTTAGCGCGATGGCTTTCGCAGCCAGGGCATTTGCATGTAAAGGATCAAGCGCAACGGCCATGTCGAACTCGGCGATAGCTAGCCGCAAATTCTCCGGCGCGCCTTCGTTGATGTGATGTAGCCCTCTTCTGAAGTGTTGTATCGCCTGCGAGCCGGGATTATATTCGAACAGCGAGACATATCCCTTGCCTGGACGCAGGGAGATGCGCACGAGATCATTGCGTCCGGTCTGCGCATAATATTTCTGTAGCGTCTTACGTAAATTAACCCCTGTCGTCCTGACATTTGTTGCGTCTGGCTCGATCCTGCCAAACAGGTATTCTGCGATCTTCTTTTCGTTAAGCTCCTCCCCGTTCAGCCTTGCAACGACCGCATATTGAAACATCCTGCCTTGATACGGGGAATCCAGGAACAGCTCATTTTCGAGCATTCGCTTAAGCTGTCTTTCCACCTCCGTCCTGGTCGGAGGCGACCAATTCTCAACAGGCATGCGACCTTTCTAACTCCAAAACCCTGATTTAGAGCATCGCACGGTACTTCAAGCCTTAACGTCGCTTGACTTTTCGGTTCCCGGCATTTCGCTCAATCTTGAACGCAGATGGCAGGCCCCGACTCCTTCCTCGACAAGCCGCTCATCTGGCTATCGAAGTACGACCTTATCTCCATCAGGCAAGCCTGTGAGCCGACCATCATCCTGTCGTCGAGCGGCGGTGGCAAGACGGCGAACGTCGGAAAAAACTACGCGCATGCGCTCCTGAAGCTCGCGGGCGGACTCGTTTTGTGCGTGAAGAGTTCGGAGGCCAAGCGCTGGATCGAATACTGCAAGGCTTGCGGACGCGAAGGCGATCTGATCGTTTTCAGCGTCGATTCCGGCGAATTATTCGACCCCATTTTCTATGAGTTTAATCGGCCCGGCCGTGGCCGCGGCGATTTGGAATCGCTCATCGATCTCTTCTCGACGCTGCTTGCCATAGGCCAGCGCGAGTCCCACGAAGGCGATGCGTTCTGGCGCATTTCAGCGGAAGCCTTGATGCGCAACGTCATCGTTCTGCTCTCGCTTGCCAATGAGCCCGTATCGATAGCGACCATCAACGAGATCGTCGTTTCGCTGCCGACCACACCGGGCCAAATCGAAACGCCGGAATGGCAGCATTCCTCGAAAGCCGCCGCGACGACCAACATCGTTAAGCAGCGAAAGAACGAGCTCTCGGAGCACCAATGCCAGGACGCGCAGGCCGCGACCAATTACCTCCTCATCGAATGGCCCGCGCTTGCGGAAGAGACGCGCACGTCGATCCAGGCCCATTGGTCGGGCATGGCATCGAAGTTCCTTTTTTCGCCCTATCGGGAGCTGTTCTGCTCCGGCAAATGCACGTTTATCCCGGAAATGACAACGCACCAGAACAAAATTGTTCTCGTCGATTTCAGCGTTTCCGATTATCAGTCCACTGGCGTTTTGATCAACGTCATGCTCAAGCTCGTTTTCCAGCGGGCCTGGATGAGGCGTGACGTTGCGCAAGCCCCGAATATCGCGTTCCAGTGGATCGACGAATTTCCGTTTCTCATTTCGCCGCGCAACAAGGACAACCTCTTTTTCCAGGTCGCCCGCGAATACCGGATCGTTTCCGTATCGCTCGCGCAGTCCATCATGGCCATTGCCGCCCAGCTCGGTGAGGCGCAGATCGGCTCGCAGACGCGCGCGCTGCTCGGTAACTTCGGCACCCAGATCTACGGGCAACAAAATGACGATTCCACCCGGCAATTTGCCGCCGATCAGATCGGAAAAGTGTGGCGTTACGTCGAGAATTTCAATGCAAATCAAGGCAATGATGAAGCCGCCCAGCATCGCCATTCCGGTACGTCCGTCGGCGGCGGTAAGCAGTTAGTTCACATCGTCGAGCCGCACGCGTTCAGTCGCCTGACGAAACCCGACGGCTTAAACCCCTGGGCCGAGTGTTTGGTCTACGCCAACGGTCGGCACTTCGAAGCAACCAAAACCGAGAAGGACCCCGACGGATTGCCATATCTGCGGACGGCCTTCTCGCGTGACATCTAGAAAGGAAAAAATGCTAGACAAATCTCAACAGCAACAGACGTTAGAACAACACCTCAATACAATGCGCGGCGTCGTTCGCGGCCTCAGCGGCGCGTTCGCCTATTACGTTGAAATACTTTTGCGATGGAGATTCGGAACTCGCTGCTTCTCTTTATTCGAGGCGCTATTCGCCCCGATTCTCTTCTCCTTCTATTGGCTTTTCACATCGACGGTAGGAGCGCTGAAAGATGCCTTTTCTCACCATCAGGCGCATGCCCTGTTTTCCATGGGCAATTTCTTTCTGCTCTCTTTTGCGGTTAACGTTTATCAAAACATCAGGACGATCAGGCTCAGGATTCACCCGGAAAGGGAAGCCTACAGCCAAACGGCGGGGCCGTGCCTGTCGATCTTCAACAAGTTTCCGAAGGCTCACTCATTCTGGATCGTGCGTCTCGCATACGAACCGGCATTAGTGTTCTTCCTCGGAATTGCTCTTCCTATCCTGCATGTCGTCGAACCGGCGCTCGGCGGCTACTTCGTCCTCGTCTCCTTTGCGTTATTCCTCAAGAGCTTCATTGATTGGGATATGTATTGTGATGCGCGCCGGGACATCCTCGACAGCGCTTATCTAGGCCCCATCCTTGGACGCATCGCAAGTGGCACGGCCACGGAAGAAGACGTTACAATCGTTCACCTCGCGCAGATACCGACTGCTACATCTCCCGAAGTCTTCCGCAAAGCGAAAGCGTTGCCATCAGAAGTGCAGTCGCTGGTGACGCCAGTGGCGGGCATCATTCTTGCAGTTGTGTGTTTTCTATTCCCGATCCACGGAAAGGCAGAAGAACCAAAACACCATTACCTCTTCGTGGTGAATAACGGCAGCGATTCGATTTCGGTGATCGAAGATGACAAGGTTGTCAAGACCATCGAACTCGACGGACTGCCTTACGGTATAGCCGTTTCACCAAATAAGATTTACGTCACAGGGGGAGCAGCTAAAAATATGAAGATCACCACTGCCGACAATCTGAACCAGATGAACAGCCACCGCCTGACCCAGGAGTCAGGCGGAACGATATGGGTTATTGACCCCATCGCTCTTAGTGTCACCCGAAAGATAGCGGTCGATACCACTCCTACCGGCCTTGCCTTCACCCCGGACGGAAAGAAAGCGCTTGCCGCCTGCAAGAGCGATGACGTGCTGGATGTCATTGACGCCACCACGGATCAGGTTGTCGCCCTCATTCCCGACCACATCTACCCGACCGATGTGAAATTCATCGGCCCGGACAGGGCGCTTGTTGTCAACAGCGACTCCGCCGAAGTCGTCATCGTCAGTCTCGCAAGCAACAGCATCACGCAGCGCATTCCTATCGGTTTTGGCCCGCAGACTGCGGCCATCTGGAATCACAAAGCCTATGTCGGCTCCTCTGTCATCGACCTGCAAACGATGAAGGTTTCGCAAGGCACGTTCACGGTTGGAAAAGGGGGAATGGCCTTCTCAAACGGACGTGGATTCATACCGGAGTTTGATACTGGGATGCTGGCCATCGCTGATATGCATACGGGCAAGTTAACCAGGATGAAAGTGGATGCGTTCCCTTTCTCAATCGCCGTAGTAAACGACAAGGCATATGTCACCCTCTACGGCCACATCATGCGTGGGAGTGGTTTTTCGGAGCATGGCTACACCGACACCGATCACATCGGCGGCGAGGTTGCCGTCATTTCTCTTCCCCTCACCTCTATCGTCACCGGCATCCCGGTTGGCAGATCGCCCCTGTTCATGGCCACCTCATCGCATGAAGCGGAGGAGCCAATAGCAGAACCTCAACCCGGCGCGCCCATCGCAGTCGTGCCGCCAGCTACTTCTGCACTACCTGCGCCTACTTCTGCATCACCCGCTGAACCGCCTACACCAGCCGCAGCACCCGCTACCCCTATCGACGCGGTGAAGCAATCCGTCAACTCGCTCAAAAACATCTGGAAGAAACGGAAACCGCAATGACGCTGACTATCGCGGAAGCCGCTTCACATCTTCATTGCTCCAGATCGCACCTGTCACGGGCGATTCATGGACGACTCCGCAACGTGCCGCCTCTCCCCTCTTTAAGAGTGGGGCGGCGCGTTCTCATCCGCCAGCAGATGTTTGCCGAATGGTTACGCAGCCTTGAAGACCGCCAGATCGACGAAATGCGTATGGAGGGAACGTATTTTGATTGGGAATCGATAGGTGGTGCGTGATGAAGCCGCTTATTGATATTAATGACCTTGCGACCCTTCTGAAACTGAGGAAGGGCACGCTTTACAACCTGGTTTATCTTCGTCGCATTCCATTCGTCAAAGTCGGAAGGGCGCTACGTTTCAACCCTGCGGATGTTGATCAGATCGTGCGGATCGTGCGACCATCGGATCAGGCTGCGAAGGGTAGAAGGAGCTGAAATGGCACTCTACCAACGAGGCCGTATCTGGTATGCAGATATCTACATTAACGGGCGGCGGCAGCAGACAAGCACCGGCACGTCAAACAAGCGCGAGGCCGAGAGGTTCATGGCTAACCGCATGGTGCGAGGCGATTCAAAGCCTGTGCGAATTACCCTTGAGGAATTCGGACATCGCTACATGATTATGCCAAGACCAACAAGCGATCCTGGCTGCGGGACGAACAGATGCTGAAACAGCTAAACGGGCATTTTCACTCGGCATTGCTTTCGGACATCAACCAGCTATCCGTTGAAGGCTACAAGCGTGAGCGGATGAAGGATGTCGCCCCGGCCACCGTGAATCGGGAAATCGCCCTCCTGAAGCATATGTTCAATCTCGCTGAAGGTTGGGACTTGTTCCATGGGCGCAATCCCGTAAGGGGTGTCCGGTTTCTGCCTGAGAACAATTTAAAACTCAGGACGTTATCGGAAGAAGAGGAAGCCAAGCTGTTACCGTGCTGCCCTCAATACCTGCGGGATATGGTTCTGTTCGCGCTGCATACCGGCTTACGGTCGGGAGATTTATTTCGACTGCAATGGGAGGACATCAACACACGAGAAAACCAACTTAGAATCATCGTCCGCAAGACGCAGGCTGAACTTGAGCTGCCCCTGAGTGAGCAGGTGACAGGAATCCTTGAGAAGTGGCGAACTGTTCGCTGTTGCCCGTATGTTTTCTTCAATCAGTTAACGGGTGACCGCTTCCACGATCTCAAGGCTAGTCTTAACAAGGCCATCAAGGATGCAGGGCTTTCCGGCATCACGTGGCATACCTTCCGCCACTCATTCGCAACCCGGCTGATCGGGCAGGGAACCGACATCGTCACGGTGAAGGAACTGTTAGGGCATGCCGAGATTAAGACCACCATGCGGTATGCTCACACGAGTCGGGAGGCGAAGCGCGGAGCGGTGAAGACACTCTGTGCGAAAATAGTGACACCCGAACCTGAAGACGTGTAATCGACCGTTACATGCGCTGCAAATCAGTGAATCGAAAGCAGTTAAAAATCGGAGAGGTGGCTGAGTGGTCGAAAGCAGCGGTTTGCTAAACCGTCGTAGGCCTTTAAAGTCTACCGGGGGTTCGAATCCCCCCCTCTCCGCCAGAACACACGCAAGTAATTTAGAACTCTTGTAACCATCCTCTTCGCAAAACCTCGGCTCAAATGACCCTCCACTATGGATATAATGATCCGTGAAGGGGAGATGTATGGTCCGGCCAGAGAGCATTGCCGATGTCATGGGTGGCACGGCCATCCTGGGCCGCCGCATCCGGTCGATTGGCGACCTGGAAAGAACCGTCTCCCACGGTCTGCCCAAACGGGCATTGCGGCTTACTGCGGAGCGGATCTCCACCTCCGCAGGCGCCGCGCGCCGGGTGATGTTCCGCGTTGTGCCGGAAGCGACTTTCAAGCGGCGCACGCGCCTCTCGGCGGCAGAGAGTGAACGCACGGAACGCCTGGCGCGGGTGATTGCCGCGGCGGAATACGCATGGAACGATCGGGAGGATGCGCGTGAATGGCTGACCAAACCGCACCCGGAGCTTGGTAAGCGGACTCCTTTCGAATCGGCAATGACCGAATTGGGTGCGCGCCGGGTTGAAGACCTACTTGACCGGCTCTTCTACGGCATCCCTGCCTGATGCGTGCGTTTCGCATCGCCGACCGGCGTTTTCCAGTTTTCGATGGCACGGGCGCCCAACTCGTCGGTGGCCGATGGAACTCCCCGGGCCGACCCATGATCTATGCCGCAGAGACCTTCGCAGGCGCCCTGCTCGAAGTCCTGATCCACAGCAACCTGGGCCGCGTACCCAAAACACACACCGTGGTTGAAATCACGATCCCCAATCGACTCTCCACAGAAACTGTCGCAGCGGCTGCTCTGCCGGGCTGGGAGGCCGAAGATCAGATTGTAAGCCGCTCGTACGGCGATCAATGGCTAGAAGAGAAGCGGACCGCCGTTCTGGTGGTTCCAAGTGCTGTCACCCGCGGCCGTGAACACAATCTTCTGCTGAATCCCGAGCATCCTGAATTTGAAAGCATAACGGCTTCCAGGCCGCAGGAAGTGGTTTGGGACGAGCGGTTGTTTCAACGCATGAAGTGAATCGCTCGATTATTGTGGTCTCTTTACGGTTCCGGTGAAGCAGAAGCAGCATGATGCGCGGGACGAGGCCGGGTCGCCTTAGCGAGTAGCGCGTCAAATTCAGCACGCGGCATTTTCAGCATCTCAGGATGAGCGTCGATCCATTTTGCAAAGGCGGCATATTTTGCCGGCGTCCAACCTCCTTCAAATTCAGCGCCGTTCTTTCCTTGACGATTCAATTCAAAATTGAAAGCATCCGTAAGGTTGGTGAATTCGGCCGAACTGATCGCTGCTTCGGCAAGGATGGCGGGAATAAAAAGGACCCCATCCGTTTTTGCCAGAACCAGATCTCCGGGTAGCACAACCGCGCGTCCGATTCGGATTGGAGTGTTGATCGACGTCAGCTCCATTTGAGCCCATGCCGAGGGATCGTAGCCGCGATAAAATCCATTGAAATTCGGGATCTCCCGGTTTTCCTCTTGATCTCTGATACCGGCATCGAATACAAAGCCCGTGTGTGTGTGTGCGGCGATGCCGTTCCCCAGATTGGAACCGATCAAAGTGCCTTCGATGATTTTTCCAAAGCCGTCGGCGACATAGACGTCTCCAATCTGCAGCTCATTGATAGGCCAACTGTTGTTTCCGCTAACGCGTCCTTCCGCTTTACCCTCAGCAGCGATGGCTTCAGCCATATCGGGCCGCAGCGGCATGTATTGCGCCGTAAGCGCACGGCCGGCGAAGGGCTTTTCGATGTGGAGAGCTTGCCAGCCACCCTCAAACTGATTTTTGTAGCCTTGCTCGCCGAGATACTCCCACACATCTTCGATCGACACATCAAGGACGCGTTTCAGCAGATCGTCGGGCACTTTCGGACGTCCCTCGGGGAAGCGCTCGCCCTTCCAGTCCGATGTGTAGAACATCATTTGGCTCTTGGTGATTTTTACTTGAGCGAAGGCGGGCGAGGCTTTAAAGATGACGCTGCCCATCAAGATTGTTAAAAGAACTTTTCGCATCCTACTCTCCTGTTTGACATCAGCCGGCGTTTACGGCTGTTCGCGGCGGCGCCATGCTCCAAAGGCGATCCCAAGAATGTTCCTTGTCCCACTGCGGAGTCGGCTCGAAGTAGCCGGCGCCAGGGACCAGATGCTGCTTGACAGCATCGTCGTTGAGGACTATACCGAGACCGGGCTTATCGGGGACAGCAATAAATCCCTTGTTGATGATAGGTTTCTCGACGCCTTCCACCAGGTCCTGCCACCAGGGAACATCCAGCGCGTGATTTTCGCAGGCGAGAAAATTTTCCGTGGCCGCCGCACAGTGAACGCTCGCGAAGGCCCCGATCGGGAGGCCGGCATAGTGCATTGCCATCGGGACGCCGTATTCCATGGCCATATCGCCGATCTTATGTGTTTCGAGAATTCCACCTGCCGTCGAAATGTCGGGATGAATTTTGCTGACGGCGTGATTCTTGCATAGTTTGGCGAAGTTCTCCTTCAAATAGATATCTTCGCCGGTGAGGAGAGGCGTCGGGCTTTCGTTGGTGATGTGTTGCAACAATTCCGTATATTGCCAGGGAATCACGTCCTCTATCCAGGAAAGGTTGTATGGCTCATATGCTTTTCCCAACCGGATGATCGAATTTACGCCGAGGTGGCCGAGGTGGTCCATCGAAAGCGGAATTTCCATTCCTACCGCTTCGCGCGCTGCGGCCACGTAGGCGACGAGCATCTCGATTCCCTTGTCTGTTACCTCATTCGCTAAAAACGGATGAGGAAGATCGGTGGTTTCCCATCTGCTCTGCCCGGAAGGCCCCGTCACGGTGCCTGGAGTATCTGAGACCATGTTGATTCCGAGATCCATTTTCAACCATGTCAATCCCATTTCCTCTTTGCGGGCCTTCAATCGCTGCGCGTAAACCTTGATGTCTTTGGATTCCTCGGTGTCGGCATAGATGCGAATTTTGTCGCGGAATTTGCCACCCAGCATCTGGTAGATCGGCACGCCATAAACTTTGCCTGCGATATCCCAGAGCGCTTCTTCAATGGAGGTTACTCCACCTGCCTGGCGCGCGTCACCGCCAAACTGCTTGATCTTCTCGAAAAGGTAAGTAATATTCAGTGGGTTTTCGCCGACAATACGGCTCTTCAGGAACAGAGCGTAAGTCGGGCTTGCGATGTCTCGAACCTCGCCGAGACCATAAACGCCCTGGTTGGTGTCAACGCGAATGATGGTACAAGGGCTCGGGCCGGGCTTACGGACGGTTGCAACCCGCAAGTCCGTGATCCTCAGCTTCGAAGGACTGGAATTCGTGTTTACATTCTGAATTCGCGGCTCCGGATCGGCTCCAAGCCTCCGACCCAGTAACGCTCCCCCAAACAGAGCGGCTGAGGTCTTGAGGAGCCCTCGTCTTCCGAGTGTCGTTGATCTCCGATTAGACATTTGTTTGTTCTCCTGTTGTTGACTGAATTTGCGGGGCTAATGGCGCGAACGCTGAAGTTTGCGACATGCTGGATCAAGGCTCAATGTCATCGACTCTGCCGCGAAGCACGGTCACAGACGCTTTGGGCAGAGTGTAACTCGTGCGCGGACCTCCGGACAAGGTGCGGCCGATAGGAGGACCATCCGGATCGGCGTGGCTGTTTTTGCCCTCATCGCGCCAGACATACTGCTCACTGCCGAAGGTCGTCAGCGTAACTGGACCTGAAAAATAGGCATTCCGCTTTTTCTTCGGATCTTCGAAAATCACCTTCACTGTGTGCGGATTCATCTCGTCTCTGTTGACCAGCATCACGGACCAGTTCCCATCGGGCCGAAGTACCGCGTAAGAGGTGACCAGCTCATTGCCTTCCGCGTCCTTGATCTCGATGGAGGAGCGATACATGCGATGAACGCCGGAGCGGTGCTGGACCCATTCGAGGTTGATCATATGGGCGGCAAAATAAGTCGAGTTATATCCGGTGATGTTGTAGTCGCGATCGGAGACGAAGTTCGACCAGGTGGCCCAGCCGAGGCAACTGGGTTCGACCGGTTGAGGCTGGATGGGCGAATGATAAAAGGCTGCGCCGCCACCTTCAAAGAAGGAGCCGACATTGTCGGCGAGCCATAGCGCCGCGAAGATTGTGCTCATCGGTCCGGTAAGCTGCGCCGCGAGGTGATTCTCTGTAACCATGAGCGGAACTCGCGGCGGCACTCCATCGGCTCTCCAGACATCCAAAATGTGTTTTATCAAACGCGGTTCGGTGTACAGAGTTTTCCAGGTGATGTCGCACGGCTCAAACGGATAATGCTCAAACGACACAAAAGCAAGATCGGCGCGACGACCGTGCGCCTTCAGGTAATCCACGAAGCGGCCCATCCAGGAGGTTCGTCCCTGGGCGTCGGGCCAGACGCGGATATCTTCGTTCACGCCTTCGAAAATCGGGCCGCCTAGCTTGACCGTAGGATCGATTTTGTGGATGGCGGTCGCCCACTGAATGTAGAGCGCAGCGTAATCCTCGGGCAGCGCATGCTTGCCGTCCGGTTCCTCGCCCATTTCAACGCCTCGGATGGGGTAGCCGCGTTTCTCCAGGTATGCAATCTGCGCGGCCGCATCGTCAGGCGTGCCATAGAGCAGCGTGACGGGGATCAATGCAGGCAGGTTGTTGGTGATCCCGCTCGTGAAGAAAAGATCGAATCCGGTGTGCTGGCCGCGACCGCTCGCGTTTACATCTGACGCGGAGTGCCATGGATCGATGGATGACGAGCTATAGGAGGGCTGCTGGTTTCCCGAAGCACCTTTAGCTGCGTCGAGAAAGGCTCCGGTCGTGTTGACCGTTCCGGCATGGATGTCCTGGATAGCATAACCGACACAATTGCGGATATCCGCCGATCCATGAAGGTCACAGGTGTTAGAAGATTCTGTCATCCAGATGCGGAGGAAACGGGTAGAAACCGGCTCGGCGGCAAGCTTGAGAGTGACTGCGCCGCCGGAAGTGTTTTGCAAGGCCCCAGAGGGAAACGCGATCCACTCGCCTTTTGGACCCGCGTCGAAATCGAGCGCTTCCGTTCCTCTCCAATACTGCACCTGATAGGTTCTGGCATAGGGATTAGCCCAGCCGATGCGGACCGCGTTTATCGGCTTCTCCGCTTTCAAATCGACGACAACCCACTGTGGATGAAGAGAGTCGCTCTCGCCGGTGAACTTGCTCGTGAGATAGGGATTGCTTTTCCAATAGGTGAGGTTGGGGCCCTGAACAGGGGTGTCGCCGCTGGTTGAGAAACCGCGGTGCGGGAGCGCGTACTCCAGGATGTAGCGGATCGGCTCGCCGAGTTGGGAGCTGCCGGTGAAGTAGCCGCTTTTATGTTCCGGGTCGCTCCAGGTTCCGTTCTCGTTCCAGTGCCAGGCAGCCATGCGGAGCTCTGAGTTGTTGCGGTAGGTGATTGGCCCCCAGCCCGCGGAGAGAGACTCCTCGACGATGTGGGGCGTGTACACCTCATCGATGTCTTTATGCGAGAGAACGTCGATAGAGCTTCCAAGCGCATCGTCCGGATCGAAGGAATTGATTTCATGCCCCGGAGCTGCGTCGATGCGGAGGGTGGCGACGTTTTCCCGCGCGTACGTGGCGATAGAAAGGGTGGCAAAAAAAGTAAACGCAAACCGGGAAGTGAGTCCTAGCATAACCGCTTTTGTAGAAAATATCGTTTGTGTCCAGGTGGGTAGTCCGATAGCTCTCCGAAGACGACGTATCCATTCCGTTCATAAAACGAGAGCGCCTGAAAGCTGAAAGTGTCGACCCATGCATTTCCGCAGCCACGCGCACAGGCTTCTTCTTCGGCGGCTTGCAACAACTCTCGGCCTTGTCCCTTTCGTCGTGCCTGCTCAGCAATCCAGAGAGTGTCGACGAACAGCCACTGGCGAGAAAGTTTTCCGAAGAGTCCGCCCGAGAACTCGTTTTTCGAATCAAGCAGGGTTATCAGTAGCGAGATGCGATCGCTATCCCCAACTTGCGAGGTATTGTAGTTGCGAAGATGTTGCTTCAGGCGGTTTACCTCGGCATCAGGCGGAGCTATCGTTACCTCCATCCTGTAATGCGCTTTCATGGAGTTCAGCTTGCTGAGGATAGAACTTCATGAAGGCGGCGGCCGACGATCGCGTCTTCGCCGGGCTCAAGCATCCAGACGCCCACCACGATTGTGTTTTCGTCAGAATGTATGCCGGCAGAGCCTTCTCTCCGTCCCGTGGATGGGTTAAGCTCGATCGCCGGAGTGCCTTGCCGTAGTTGCCGCGCCACCTCCAAGGGAGCGATCTTCACGCGCTGTTGATCATAGCGCAGCAACAGATGGGGGACGTGATTTGCGACGGGAGGAACAACGATTGTGGATTCGAGAGTGGGAATATTCTTGAGCTCCGCGCAGATGCGATCCGCCCTGGCGCGGAAATCGGCTTCCATTGCTTCGTCCGATTGGTTGAGAAACCAATCCACCGCGGCCACCATTCCGACGATCTGCTCTTTTGCGACTTTCATGCCGCGTCCCACGCCCTCGTCAAAGGGATTGTTGGTTGCCGCCGCTGCCGCGATCAGATCCTTGCGTCCGAGGAGCAAACCGGCATTCTGCGGCCCACGGATTCCTTTGCCTCCGGAAAAGGTCACCAGGTCGAAACCCATCCGGGTGTAGTTCCAAAGATTCGAAATGGGCGGAACATCCGCGGCGGCATCGTTGAAGCAGGGGACGCCTTGCTGGTGGGCTACTCGAATCCAATCCTCGCGTCCGATTTTGCCTTCTTCCGCAGCGTTGAAAAAATGCGTCATCACTGTGCGGCCTGTGAACGCTTTCCGATAATCGTCGATCGATTCGACCTCGACGAATTGAGCGCCGCAATTCTCGAGAGCGTGATCGTAGGAATACCGGTGCCCCTTTTGGATGATGACTTCGTTCTTGCGCAAACCAACGACTTTCGCGGGGACAGATTGGATGGGACTCTGGTTCATCACGTCGATGCAGGCCGCTGTCCCCAGCGTCAGTGCCGAAGACGCTCCGGCTGTCACCATCGCGGCATCGCAGCGCAAGCGCCGAGCCAGATATTCACCCGACTTTCTTTGCAGTTCGAGTAAACGAACCGGATGTTTCGCCGCTTTGGCAACCGCGGCCTGCACTTCCGGCGGCATGATAGAAGCCGTCAGAATGGTGTACGTTCCGGCGGCGTTGATGATTTTCGGAACACCGAGTTTGTCGTAGTAGTCTTCGCCTTCGATGCTAGTTTTCGCCGCTTGGGCCTGCGTCGTCATGCTAGCCGCCGCGGCAAGACCTCCGATGTGGGTGAGGAGCGCGCGGCGTGTGCTGAGCTTTCGCATGTTCAGGCCCTACCCGGACCGCCGAAACTGTACTTATGCTGAGTGGCGTTCCAATTGGCAGTTCGGTATTCACCCAGATTCAGATCGCCTGCCATCTTATCTCCATCTACAGTTCCCGTAAAAGTATAGGTGAGGGCTGCCCCATGCTCCTCGCCGATACTGCTGGTCATTTTGACAACGTTCCCATGCATTGAGCCTAAAAGATCCCGCGCGAGAAAATCGCCCTGGTGAGTTCCGGCGATGTCAGAACCATTCTGCCGCAAGTAGAAGTTGTGCATGGAGTGGCTCGCCGCAAATTCAATGTGAACGTCCCACTGGCCGCTGATATCCGAAGACGGAGGAGTTGTATCGGTGATTAGCTTAGCTCCAGCGGCTTTGGAGAGGATTGCTCGGAGCCTCTCGGCTACCACGTTTTCATCTCCAGGGCACATCATGTAGGCCGTTATTGATAAGCCCGTTTCGTTCTCGGCGGCCGAATGTCCGAAGCGCCTGTTGCCTGAGCTGGAAAGAGTTATGCGAGGCTCGGTGGTGAACAGCGTGTGCTCCACATCGGCGCCGGCGATTCCGACCTTGTCCGTATTCCAGCGAATCGAGAGCACCGGGCTGTGATTCGAGAGCTCTTCGGCTTGCTTAATCGAAGTCGTTACGCCGTCGACCGAAGCGACCTGTTGCGCGATGTGATTCAACCAGGACATCCAGGTGTTCCATTCGGCCTGATGGTCGCGCTTCATCCACATCTCAACCGCGGCAAGCATGCCCATCGCCTCCTCCTTACCTACTTTCATGGTGCGGCCGTGGCCGTGATGAGGAGCGCCTTCAATCCAGGCCGCCTGGACGAGATCTTTACGCCCGAGAAGCAGCCCGGCGGATTGGGGACCACGGATACACTTACCGCCGCTGTATCCTACCAGAGTCGCGCCGCGCTTCAAATGCACGTTAGGAACCGTCAAGACTTCCGCAGCCGCGTCGACTAAAACGGGAATCTGCCGCTCGCGCGCCAGCGGATAAATCATGTCATAGGTGAGTGGGCCGGATTCGGCGTTGGGGCCGGCAAGAACATAGATCATGGCGACGCGCGGCCCTAGCGCAGCCTGAAACTCCTGCGCATCCTTCACTTCGACGATCCGCACGCCGATGGATCGAATCGCGGCATCGTATTCGTTGCGCGAATGCGTCGGGATAACGACCTCATCCTTGGCAAAACCGTTTAGATCGGGGATTCTGGTGTGAAGATCGGGATTTCCTCCGGCAACACACGCTGCGGTCGCATGCGCCAGACCGGCGGCGCATCCCGACGAAACCATTCCCCATTCCGCACCGGTTAGCTCCGCGAGCCGCTGCCCGATGCCATCGGCAAGCTCATCAAGCTGCACATAATGCTGCGCCGCGGCTTGCTGAGCGCTTATCACTTCGGGCAGTTCCAGGGATCCGCCAATGACGGTATAGGTACCGCGGCAATTGATTACGGGATGAACGCCGATGGATTCGTAGATGTTTGCCGCGGCTTCCGCGGTTTTCGATGGCGAAGGAGCGCGGGAACTTGCCGCATTCGCGCTATAAAGTGCAGGCGCAAGTCCGAGCAAAGCGCCTCCGCGAAGTAATTGCCGTCGAGTGACGCGGTCCAAATATCGGCGAAATGGGGTCATATTCAATGGTCGCTTATAGGAGTGATCGAGGGATCGAGCCGGCGCGCCGTTTCGAACTGAGCCGTGGCCGACACACTATCGCCGGTCTTCTCGAGAGCGAGTCCCAGATTGTAATGCGCAGCGGCATATTCCGGCTTTTCACGAATCGCTTGTTCGAATTCGGCTCTTGCTTCCACCAGTTTTCCAGTTTCGAGCGAAAGCAATCCGAGATTGTTGTAGGCCTCGGCGAAGTGAGGCGCGCGGCGGACGACGTCCCGATATGCATCGGTGGCGCGCGCGACCTGATCCTGGCCTGCGAGTAGGTTTCCCATCAGCATTCTGAATTCTATGCTTTTGGGATTTAGCGAGATAGCTTCTGAGATTTCCTGTATCGCTTCATCGGCTTTACCCGTTGCGCCGAGCAGAAGAGCGAGATTGTAATGGGCTTCGGCGAGATCCGAATCGCTCAGCACGGCATCGTGCAACTGTTTCAGTGCTGCGGCATTGTTTTGCCGCTTCGCGTAAAGAATACCGAGGGCGATGTGCGCTTCCGCATAGTCAGACTTCAGTCCCAAAGCCTTTTCATAGGCTTCCATGGCCGTATCGGGCTTACCTAGTCTCTCCAGGGCTTGGCCGGCGTAGTAGTAGCTGGCGGGAAGATTGGGGCTGAGCTCGGCCGATTGACGGAATCGATCCATCGCGTCCTGCCAACGTTGCGCTTTCAAAAATTCTATACCATCTTGGATCAGCTTCTTGCTCTCCGCGAGTTGCGTACGCGATTGGTGCAGTTGGCGGATATCGCGCATTTCGGCGGAGGCTTCGGCCGATTGTCCGTGCAACTGAAGAGCGATACCCAACGCGTACTTGGCTCTTTCCAAATCCGGTTTCAACTCCAGGGCGCGCCGTAGAGTAACGATGGCGTCCCCGACGTCTCCGGTTTCTTTCTGCGCCAGACCCAGATCGCATAGAGCGATCGGGTTCTGAGGCATCAGGCTGACAGCCTTGCGGAACTCGCGCAAAGCTCCTGCGTTGTCGCCTTGGCGACGCAATGCCAAGCCGATGCTTTCGTAACTCGGGCCGAAATTGGGATCGTACGTCAAGGAGCGGCGGAACTCAGCCAGTGCTTCTTCGAGTTCGCCGTTCTGACCGAGAGCCGTGCCCAGATGGTAGCGAGCTTCGGCCTCCTCCGGATGGGCAAGCAGATATTTTTGGAACTGCGGAATCGCTTTGGCCGGGTTGCCGTATTCGAGGTAAGCGAGTCCTAGTTGCGCCCTTGCTTGTGCATCGTCGGGACGAAGCGTGCAGACAGTTTCGAGTTGTTCGATTGCTTCCGGAAGCCGATTCTCCTTGAGCAGCAGGTCCGCCAAATAGCGGCGCGGCGCGGCAGTCTTCGGGTCAAGCTCTATGGCGCGAAGCAATTCGATTTTTCCGGTCTTCGAGTCGCCACGGTCGCAATCGGCGGCGCCGAGCCCATAGTGAGCGGCGGACCAATCCGGCCTGAGGGCGACCGCTTGCGTGAATTCCTCCGCAGCCGTAGCAGAATCGCCCTTGTACTTCAAGGCGAGAGCTAAATTGTAATGGAGATCGGCGTCCCGAGGCTCGAGGGAAATGGCTTTGCGATAGAGGACGATGGCCTGATCCCATCGCTTCTGTTGAGCAAACCCGTAGGCCCGATTTCGATAAGTACTCGTGTTCTCGGCGCAGATTGCGAGCGTGGCCAGGCAGATAGCGCAACAAACTCGAAACTGCAGCATGCGCATCTGATGAGTGATCTTACCAGAGAAACTTTAAGCTGAGTTGGCCGATGCGAGGATCGCGAGCGCTGGTCACTACGCCGAATGTAGAGTTGCTGAAATCGCCGCTTGGGTTATTGAACTGCGTATGGTTGAAGATGTTGAAGAATTCGGCGCGGAATTCAATGCTGGTGGATTCCGTGATGGCCGTGGTTTTCTCGAGAGCGAAGTCCGTATTCAGGCTGCCGGGCCCATGAAAGAACCGGCGGTTCGCGGTGCCGAACCCGCCGTAGGTTTCCGGAGCGAAGGCGCCCGGCAGGAAATACGTGTTGGGGCCATTCGGTCCAGGATTGTGAGCATTCTGGATCTGAACCGGTCCCATCACATTCGGCGTGTCATTTGAGCTGTCGCCGGTAAGCGAGTCGTCTCCCGCGCTCTGGGCCATGGTGATCGGAAACCCGGTCGAAAAGCGGCTTATTCCAACAAAGTTCCAGCCGTTCGTGAGGCGCCTGGGAGCAGTGGAGAAGAAACGCGCGAACGGCAGCGACCAGTTATAGCTCGCTACAAAGTTGTGAGTAACGTCATAAGAGGAAAGAGCGCGGCTTAGACCATAGTTGCTGTAATTGACCCAATCGTTGAACGCCGATGAGTCGTCAATGGCCTTCGAGAACGTGTAGGCGAGGAGGAAGGTGATGTCAGAGGCTTTTCGTTCCGCGGATATTTGCAATGAGTTGTAGTTTGAATTGGCTATGTTGGCGGTAATCGTGTTGCTAGGCCCGAAATCCGGGCCGAGTGTCGTTCGGGTTCCGTTCACCTGGGTTCCATTGGGCAAGGTGTAAACTTGCGACTCGCCATACGGTCCGCAAGTGGGAGTAGCGCCGAGTTGATTCAATTGCATACAGAGCGCGGCGCTGCCTGGGTTCGCATCTGTCTGCGAAATCAGCTTGTGCCCTTGAGTTCCGACATACGCCAGCGTCAAAACGGTCGCCTTCGTTAGCTCACGCTGAAATGTAAAGTTGTAGTCTTCCGCGTAGGGTAGCCCATTGTGAATGGAGTAACCGGGTGAATCCGAGATGGGGAGAAATGTCGAGTAATTGAGGGTCTTATTGGCGGGGCTACCGGGGATGGGAAACGTGAAGGGAAATCTTTGACCCGCCGAGCTTCCGTCCGACCGGTTTTGGAAGGGTTCGTCGAACATCGGTTGTTGAGAGGTGTTACTTACGTAGTACAAACCGAAAGGCGCATCGCCTACTTCATAGAAGAGGTTCAGATCTTCAATCGAGGTGTAATAGATGCCATAACCCGCGCGGATGCTGCTCTTGCCGGGTCCGCCAAAGATCTTGCCCAGCAGGCCCTCGTGAAAACTCGGTGAATAGGCAATACCCGCGCGAGGACCGAAGTTCTTGTAGCGCGTTGGAGCGAGCGTGCTGGGAATGCCGGGATCGCCCGGAACTACCCAGCCGGTAGGAGCCGTTGGAAACTGCGTGGATTGCTCACCCGGCACGATGGTCTCAATCTTGCCCTCTGTGTCATACCAGGGCATGCTCACTTCCCAACGCAAGCCGAGATTGATAGTCAAATTCGGCTTGGCTTTATAAGAATCCTGGAAGTAGAGCCCGCCATAGCGCGTCCGGGAATCCAGGAACTGCTGGCTGCACTGGTTGTAGGATGTGGGGGCGCCGATAAGAAAGTCGGCAAAATCGATTCCGGTTTCGGTTCCGTTGAAGCTGAAATCGCCGTTGGGAGCGCAGGTATTTCGCTCATTGATCTGTAGATAGCGGAACTCACCGCCGAATTTCATGGAATGCGAGCCGACGATTTTCGAGAAGCCGTCCGAAGCAGCATACGTGTTATCGGGTTGGAATGTGGTGAGCGTGGGAACGCCGATGGAGAAACTGTTGAAGTAAATGGGCGGGACAGTTTGAGGGAAACCCGTCGGGCCGGACGGGATAATACCCAAGGTGCCGACACCCGTGACGAAGCCGAGGGTTGAAAGATCGGCGAAGCTGCCCTTCGGCTCGTCCGTTCGGGTAGCTGTGCGGAAAAAGCTCAGCCGAAACTCATTCACCTGCGAGGCTCCAAACGTCCTGGTGTTACTCAAGACAAATTCTTGAGCTCGAGTAGGAGTCGTCGAAGGGAATCCCGGAACACTGGCCGCGGGCAAAGCATTGTTTACGATCGAATCGTCCAGGTGGTAATAGAAATACCAATTGCCGGTCTTCTGGTTAACGAAGTCGACTCTCTGACCGATCTTGTCGTCTTGAACGGTGTTCTTCTGGCTCGAGTCGGCAAAAAAGCCATTAGCCTGATTCGGAACAGGAATGTAGGGCAAAATATTGACGGAGACCTTGTCGAAAGCTTTCTGCGGTATCACGCCGTTGGGAAAAACGCACTGGGTTGTGATAGCACAGCCGGGATAGCTATAGTCTTCGCCGTTTTGGACGGAATAGCCGAGGCGCTGCGAAAGAACCTGGGCCCAATACCCTCCGTCCACCGTTGTTGCGTTGCCATTAGAATCGACAAACGTGCTCGGATCGAAGATGCCACTGCGCTCAGCGGCGGAGGGCACCGGAACCAGCCCGGTGCTCGCGCCCTGAACCTGGCGGGTACCCTGATAGTCTGTGAACCAAAACAACTTGTTTTTCAGGAACGGACCGCCGACAGCGTACCCAAACTGATTGCGCTGAAGTTGGGCCTTAGTTGGGTCGAAAAAGTTGCGGGCATCGAAATCGTCATTGCGAAGAAACTCAAAAACATCGCCGTGGACGCCGTTGCTTCCGGACTTCGTGATGGCGTTCATGACGCTGCCGCTGTATTTGCCGTATTCGGCATCGAAGCCGTTGGTAATAAGCCGGAATTCCTGGATGGAATCGAGGTTGGGAATGAGACCCGCCCCCTCATTCCTCCCTTCGCTTACATCTCCGCCATTCACCAGGAAGGCATTCGCGGTTTCCCGCTGCCCGTTCACGGACAGATTCCCCGCCGACAGAATGCCCGACACAGGCCGGTCCTGTTGAATCGAGCCGGATGTGGCCGGGGCGACGCCTGCCTGCAACCCCAGAAGATCGATGAAGCTTCTGCCATTCAGCGGCAGCGCGAGTATCTGCTTGGTTCCGACCACTTGCCCTAACTGCGTACTCTCCGTCTCAACCTGAACGGCATTCGCCTCCACCGTAACGGATTCTTTGACGCCGCCGACCTTGAGAGTGACGTCTATGCGAAGCTCGTCGTTCACTTGAAGGTCGATACCGGTGGTTATGAATTGTTCGAAACCGGGCGCGGTTGCCGTCACTGTATAATGTCCGGCCGGCAATGCCAGCAGCCGATACTCTCCGGTCGAGGTAGAGACAGCTTCTCTTCTGAAATTGGTTGCGGTGTTCGTCGCGGTTATTGTCGAGCCGACCACTACGGCGCTGGAACTGTCACGGACGATACCGAGAATCGTGCCGGTTACGTCGGCAGAAAGATTGGCGGCAAAGGAAACGGCCAAGCACGCGAGAAGATAAAAGTTTCCTAGCTTCACATTCATCTCCTGAAACTGAGGTTTAGAGAACTATATACGATTTCAGGAGAATGTCAAGCGTGCGTCGCGCCGTTGTCAAAGATTAGTTACTTTCCGTCGCAAAATAGCCCGGCCAACCACTCCCTCGCGGTCGTGGCTCGGTAAGCCTCTGAAAATGCTGGCTGCCGATTCCGAGCCGCGCACGCTAGTAAGCGGTTTCTTGAATTAGTGCGCCATGCCGTGTTCCACCATGCCGGGGTACCAGGACCGCACAGCGAGAATTCGAGATTTCACGTTGGGAGCGCTATAGTAACCTACCGTGCAATTGAGGCGGAAAAAATAGGCATCGCCGGGTTGGGCGGGGTGCCGTCCTTCGACTCCATTCATGCCGCCGCCCGCGACCATTTCGCCGTGACCGTCGAGAACCAGATAGATCTCTTCTTCGCGCTCGTGATGGTGGGGAAAGTTTGTGCCTCCCGGAGCGATTTCCATGAGGAACAAGCTGGTCATCACCCGGCCCGCCGCGATGCGATCGCGCTTGCTATCGGCGTCTCCCATCAGCAGACGGTAAAGCGCGGAAGTGGGATGGCCGCTGACCGGTTGCGTGGAAACGTCCTCAATGTTCGCCTTGAGCGGCTTCGGCGGAAGCGTCGCTTTCTCGAAGCCCTTCGTTCGGAAACCCATGACGATCACGTCGAGAGGCGCGCCGGAATCATTCCTCAGCCCGTGCCGTACAGTGGCCGGAATATAGAGGTAATCTTCTGTCCGCAAGGAAACGTTGTCGGTTCCGTAGGCCGCCGATCCGGTCCCCTTGAGCACAACGTAAATCTGGTCTTCCTCGGGGTATTCGACCACAGCGCAAGCCCCATTCGGCTCGATAACGGCTTCGCCAAATCGAGCTACGCCGGCCAACGCCGAGGAGTCAGAATCTCCTTCACCGAAAATGGGCTTGTAATGGCAGGTCGCGGTCGTGAGATCGGATTTCCTCGCGGCGATCGTAGCGAGACTGCGCCGGAGGAATGTCGGGTCTACTTTCCGAGACTCCGCGCTGAACGCGGGCGCTAAGGATAGAAGGCAGAGTGTGGCGAGTGAAAAGTTCATACGTTGGCGCTTCATGAGACTATGGCTAATCGAAATACTATGTCACGAATCCACGAGCAGCGTCGCTTATTTTTGAAGTGGATGGCCGCCGCGCCCCTTTTCGGGGCGATCGCGTGGCAAGATCTTTCGCAAAAAGTATCTGCGGCCACAGTTGGCGTTGCGAACGTGTATCAGGGGCTCGGAGTCCGTCCGCTCATTAATGCACGCGGAACCTGGACATACCTGAGCGGCTCTCTGATTCTGCCGGAAGTTCGTGTAGCGATGGAAGCTGCATCGCGCCAATTCGTAGACATGTTCGAACTGCAGGAAGCAGCCGGCAGACGTCTGGCTGCGCTTTCAGGGGCGGAATCCGGGATGGTGACGTCGGGATCCGCCGGAGCGATGGCGGCGGCAACCGCGGCCTGTATTGCTGGAAGCGATCCGGAAAACATCTGGCACTTGCCGGATACCTCCGGGCTAAAGGACCAGGTCGTCATGCTAGGCGGTCGAAGCGCGTTCGATAGCGCAATTCGGTTGGCTGGCGCCCAGTTGACCGTGGTGCAGACTCTCGCTGAGTTGCCCTCTGCGATCAATAAGCAGACCGCTATGGTCTATACAACCTGGCGCGATGACAATCTGCAGAAGGCTCTCGATATCACGCGTCCAGCGCGGGTACCGCTGTTATTGGACGATGCGGCCGGAATCCCTCCGCTCGATAATCTGTCCCGCTACGCCAAAATGGGCGTCGATCTGTATTGCTTCAGTGGCGGAAAAGGACTTCGAGGACCGCAATGCGCGGGTGTATTGCTTGGCCGTAAGGATCTGATCGATGCTGCCATCAAAAACTACAATCCCTACGAAGGCGCCATCTGCCGTCCCATGAAAGTCGGCAAGGAAGAGATTGTTGGAATGCTTACCGCCATCGAGGCTTGGCAAAAAATCGATATGAACACGCTGAATCGCGAATGGAACGCCCGAGTGCAGCGCATTGCGAAGCTGGTGGCGACGGTTCCGGGCGTCTCGACCAAGATATATGTTCCCGAAGAAGGGAACAGTTATCCAACCTTGCGAGTCTCATGGGATGAGCAGAAGTTTGGGTTAACGGTAGCCCAATGCGATGAAAAGCTGCGGACGGGTGAGCCTCGTATTGAAGCCCTGACCAACAGAAATCCGAGCTTGGTCTCCGCGGTAGACGAAGGCGAGGATCCGAAGGGCGAGCCGCCCAAAGACCAGCTCGAAATTGTCTCAATGACTCTTCAGGACGGCGAAGATTTGATGGTCGGCAAGCGGCTGCGGGAAATTTTGAGCGCTGCGGGGAGCAGAGGCTGAATATTATCTGGTAGTGGGTCGTTTGCCAATCCCGCCATCGCGATCCGGTAGATCATCCTTAGGCAATACGATCACGGGAGTTACTCACTGGATATGAAGCTCGATCAGATCGTTACAGTCGTGGTATCCGCCCTGCTGTCTGGGTTGGGATGGTTCGTTGGATACTTGACGACAGTCCGACGAGACAGACTCTCCAAGAAGCGCGACCTAAGAACGCAATATTTACTCGACGCTTACCGCCGGTTGGAAGGTGCCGCTAATCGGCGAGAACCTAAGGAGGACGACGAGAAAGCGCTCGAATCTGCGGTAGCTGATATTCAACTGCTTGGTTCACCTGAGCAGGTGCATTTGGCGCGGCAATTCGCGTTGGAATTTGCCGGTGCAGGGCAGGCCTCCCTTGATCAGCTTCTGGAAGCGCTGCGGTTGGACTTGAGAAAGGAACTCGCTCTCGCGCCCTTAGTGGAAGGAATCACGTTCTTGAGAATTGTTCGAAACGCAAAAGATTCACGAACTGCTAAAAACAAGGAATAGCGCCGTCCAGACTTGGTGGCCCTACGTCCGGCCAAACCGGACTATCTACCGCGAGTCGCGGGCTCGCGCCGCTTTGCTTCGCGTCTAATTCCCTCCGCAATCCAGATGCGCAATTGGGTCTGATAGCCGACCGATTTAGCCGCGGCGATTCTTTTTGCCGCCGCAATCTGTTCGGGAACCAGCCGAATGGAGATGGGGGATTTTGCGCCTGCATGCCGCTCCCGAATCGACTTCGTTAGAGGCGTGGACGGCTTGACTTGTTTCCCGGCGGGTAATTGATCCCAGGCGTCGGCCATGGAGTGCGTCTCGAAATACTCGGCTGCCTCCTTGTCCGAGCGGAACTTCGGAAGAGGCGCCTTCGCGGAAGGGAGCTTTTTCTTCATTTGATCCACCTACTTGCGGCGGAATAGCCGCCGCTCCTTGTATTCCATATCGCGGGCCGTGACTACACGAATCGCGCCTCCACGCAAGCGTCGAAAAACTACAAAAGCCAACCGGCCGCCGAGAGTTTCACCCAAAGCGACATAGAGGCCCTGACGGGTTCGCCTGACTTTGTAACGACTGGTAAAGACCTCTTCGACCTCCTCGGGAGTGAACTCATGCCGCTCGATATGGGTGATGTTGCCATCGTCCCACTCGAACCGCGAAATGGACACATGGCGATAATAGCACGGTGTATATACAACGCGCTACAGAATCAGGCGTGCTTACTTTTCAAATACCAGAGTGCCGAAGTGTTCGGGAACATGGTTAGCATCGCGCTTCTGCACACAAGTAGGCTGCCAACATAGGAAATGCCGCTGCGGATCCGCGCCCTGCCCGTCGATCCGGTAGAGATTCACGCGCCACTTGGTCCCGGCCTCGACGGGTTTGCCGCTTACCGCGGAAAGAGGGATGCGAGCCGCCGCGTACCAGATCTTGCGTTCCTCATCGATGCGAGCCCTGGTTTGCCAGCCGGACCGCCAGCTATGGTCGTAGCTATTGTGATCCAGATCGATTGCCAGGTCGATCCAATCGCCCGTCGGCGCAATTTCAAATTCGCGATAGTGTCGGATGTTCGACCAATCGTCACCGAGGAACATTTCTACCACGTCCCGGTCCCATAGGCCCACTCGCTCCGTGCTGTTGTTGGCCGGAAGGAAAAGATTCAGTACCGTATACGGGCAGCGGAACAGGAGATAAAGATCCGTATCTGTCCAGAAGGCCCGTATTTCCGTCTTTATGTTCGGGTAGTCGATCTCGCGGGTACAGTCTTTCGACATCGATTGCGCCGCGGCATTCTGCCAGACGGCCAAATGCGGATCGAGGCTGAGGTCGGGGTGTCCGTCCACGTGCCGGATGGAAAAGCTCGCTCTGGGTTCCGTGACGACGCACGGTTGCTGCGCCCGCAGCGAAAACGCAAGTATGAAAGTTGCTGAGATCCATAAACCGTAGCGCATTTGGTTTCCTCGAAGTGATCCTTGTCATCTTATGGCAGAGCGAACGCAAATACATCGCTTCCGGATGCAATTGCGACGTATTGCTTTCCGTTAACGGCGAAGGTCATCGGCGAAGCGTGCATGGATTGACCCGTATTGAAATGCCAAAGCGGCTTTCCTGTGCGTGCGTCCACTGCTTCAAACGCCTCCGAATCGTCGCCGAAAAATACCAGGCCGCTCGCCGTAGTCATGGTGCCGCTCCACGACCCTCCCGATCCCGTTTGAGGATACTTCCACGCGAACCGGCCTGTTTCCGGGTTGTAAGCCATCAGAATCTTTTGCGCATGTTCGCCGGGTGCGCGCTTAGCGCCTGTTGCGTAAAACTCCTGTCCTTCCGAAAATTTCTCCGGCTTGACGAGGAACAACTGGCAACCTTCGCGGGCGATGAAGTACAAGAGGTGCGTGGTCGGATTGTAGGAGAGCGAAAACCAATTCGTGGCTCCAATCATATCGGGACAAATCAGCGCTCCCTCCGCGGTGGGCTCGATTCCGGTTCGGATAGGACGGCCAGCCGCATCGATCCCTTTAGCCCAATTCAACTTCTTTACAAACGGCACGGCGGACAGAAACGTGCCATCGGTTCGATCGAGAATGTAGAGGAAGCCATTGCGATTCGCCTCGACCAGCAACTTTCGGCGAACACCCCGATAGGGCGCATCGATGAGTACGGCCGTCTCAGTGGAATCGTAATCGAAAAGATCGTGCGGCGTGAATTGGAAATGCCACTTGAGCTTGCCCGTATCCGCATCCAAGGCCAACACGCACGCGGTGTAGAGATCGTCGCCGGGACGTACGGTTCCATCGAAATCCGGCGCGGCATTGCTGGTCCCCCAATACACCGTGTTCAGTTCGGGATCGTAAGTGCCAGGCATCCAGGTGGTTGCGCCGCCGCGCAAGTACATATCTCCAGGCCAGCTCGATGAACCGAACTCACCGGGACCGGGAATGGTCCAGAACCGCCAGGCTTCTTTGCCGGTGTTCGCATCGAAAGCGGCGATGAAGCCTCGGACACCGTCATCGCCTCCGGAAGTTCCAACCAGCACTCTATCTTTCACGACCAGAGGCGCGCTGGTCGCTCCATAGTTCTTGTTGCCTTGCGCGTAGGCCACTTCCCAGAGCAAATGCCCGGATCGCGCATCCAGACAAAGCAAATGGGCGTTATCCGTCTCCATATAGACGTGGGAATGCCATAGGGCCACACCGCGATTGTGGTGTGCAGACGCATCGTCCACCAGCCCTTCTGTTACTGGTCGCGAGGAGTGCCAGACAGCGCGCCCGGTTTGCGCGTCGAGCGCAAAAGCGTCATTCGCCGAGGTTATAAACATTAAGCCGTTTGCAACAAGGGGCGTGCCTTCCAGAAGATTGGAATTGTGCGAGTGAAAAACCCACTGCGCTCGTAGATTATGCACATTTGCGGGCGTTATCCCGATTAGGCTGGAGTAGCGGCGTCCGGTGTAGTCCCCGTGATAGGTGAGCCAGTTGGCCGCAATCGGTGAAGCAGCGAGGTCGGAAGCGCGTACATCGATGTGAACCGTCAACGAGCTGTCGCCGGAAATCCCCGCGGCTCCGGGAAGAAGCAAACAACAGATCGCAGTCAGCCGGCAAAAATTTCGCATCTTAGGTATAGTAAACGCATTCATCCGATGCACCGGAGTGTATTCAGGACCCGTCAGCTCTTTTGGACGCTTATAAGCTGCTTTATGTCATTCTGCCAGTTGAGCGGTCAAGGGCAGGCGCAATCTAAGCCGGCACTGAGCGAAGCGCCAGCGGGACAGCAACTGTTTAGCTCGACTTGCGCGGGCTGTCACGGGCTGGACGGACGCGGCGGCGAACATGCCGCCAATATCGCGACGAACAACAGTGTTCAGCGCCTCTCCGATCGGGATCTTGCGCGCATTGTGCGAAACGGGTTTCCGGCTTCGGGCATGCCAGGGTTCGCTTCGAGGCTTGACAATGGCCAGATCGACGCATTGATCAAATACCTTCGCTCGCTTCAGGGGCAACGCGAGACGGTTCCCGTGCCTGGCGATCCCACTCACGGGCGAACGCTGTTCTTCGGGAATGCTCGCTGCTCGGAATGTCACATGGTTGATGGGGAGGGCGGCTTTTTGGGCGCCGATCTCTCCGGCTACGGGAAAACTCATTCACCAGCAGGGATCCGCGACGCCATTCTCAATCCGAATAAGAACCTGGACCCCAGCCGCGGAACTGTTGTCGTTGTCACGCGAGCAGGCAAGAAGCTCACAGGCCTTGTTCGCAATGAGGACAACTTCTCGCTGCAGCTGCAGACGGAGGACGGAGACTTTCACTTGCTTAATAAATCAGAATTGGCTCAAATTGATCGTCAGGCGCGGTCGATCATGCCAACCGATTATGGAAGCCGGTTAGCTAAGACGGATCTGGACGATTTGATCAGCTTTCTCGTAAGAACTTTTGGAACGCAGGCGGCACGCACCGAGGAGGACGACGACCAATGATGAAACGTACGGTGAAATGCCTGACTACACTGCCTTTCCTTGCGCTGCTACTGAGCTTTCAAGAGGCGGGAAAGAAGCCGGGGCAATTTGAACTGGCCGCGCAATCTCCGAAATTCTGGGAGCTCTTCGACCGCGAAGCTAAGCTAACGCCGTTTGCCACGGGCTTCGGGTTTACGGAGGGTCCGGTGTGGGATCCCGCTGGATTTCTATACGTCAGCGATGAGGAGCAGAACAAGATCTACCGCGCCTATCCGGACGGGCGAAAGGAAGCGCTGGTTCCCTTGGGAGATCCGGATGGCAATACTTTCGATCGGCAGCAACGGCTGCTCGATTGCGCGAGCGTGTTGCGCGCCATCATCCGCGTAACTCCCGATGGTCAATACACAACGCTGGCTGACCGCTTTCAAGGACATCGATTCAACAGTCCGAACGATGTCGTGATTGGTCCCGATGGCGCTATCTACTTCACTGATCCGACGCTCGATTTACCCAAGGGAGAAAAACAGGAAATTCCGTTCCAGGGCGTGTATCGTCTGGGCGAGAACGGCGATGTGAGGCTTCTGGTAAAGGACATGTCGCAACCGAACGGGCTCGCCTTCTCGCCCGATGGGAAGCACATGTACGTGGACGACAGCGAGCGGAAGAATATCCTGGTTTTCGACTTTTCCGCCGATGCGGCCGTAAGCAATGAACGGCTATTCGGTGAAGAGAAGGAATCCGGCGGCGTGCCGGACGGAATGAGAGTGGACAAATCCGGAAATCTTTATGTGGTGGGGCCGAAGGGCATCTGGGTGTGGGATCCGCAGGGCAACCATCTCGGGACCATCGTCACGCCGGAACAGCCAGCCAATCTGGCTTGGGGCGATAAGGACTACAGCGCGCTTTACATCACCGCGACGACATCGGTGTACCGCATTCAAACTAAGGCTCGCGGCTTTATGCCGAACCTTCGCTAGGGTCGTTTGCGGGCGGGGTTTAGCGCGTCCCATCGCGGATCGCCCACCTCGGTATAGTTGGGCGGAAGCGTTTTCCAATCGGGCCGGCTGATTCCATTCAGGTCGTACACGATCTTCCCGCCTTTCACGGTCATCTCACATTCGAATTTCCGATTTCCGTTCATGCGAGCGCCATACATGTCCGTGAAACCGAAATCGCCCTGCGCCACCCGTAGCACGCTGACATCCGCCGGCGATCCGACCGAAAGATTTCCCAGCTCATCGTGGTGAATCTCTCGCGCGGGATTCCAGGTAGAACGCACAATCACGTCGTCAATAGAAAGTCCCAGGGTCAAGAACTTACTCATCACATTCAGCATGTCCTTCATGCCGGAATTCATACTGGCGATGTGCAGATCGGTTGAGATCGAATCGGGCAGGAAGCCCTGACGGATAGCCGGAACCGCGACTCGCCAGGTGAAGCTTCCACCACCGTGGCCGACGTCGAAGATGACCCCTCGTTTGCGGCCTTCCCACATGCCTGGATTCACCTTTCCATCCGCGCCGAGTTCGCCTCGCAGACCCGAATAGCAGTGCGTGTAGATGTCTCCCGGACGAAGTTTCTGGGTCAACAATATGTTGAGGGGCCGTTCGGGTCTGTTGGCGCCGAAATCCACCATCACCGGAATGTTCGCGATAGTCCCGGCCTCTACCGCATGCTCCACCGGCGTCCACTCCGGCCCGGAATAATGAGCCGTCTTTATCCCCACAATCAAGCCCGGATGGCGCTTTGCCATTTCGGCCGCGGGCTGGGGATCCATGTCAGCCAAGTTGTCTTCATACTTCGGGCCCCGCATGCCCGCGCCGACAATGTTGAGAAATGCGAGGACGCGTGTCTTTGATCGGTCAATGATGTGCTCTTTGAAGTCTTCAAAATTCCGGTATCCGGAACACCCGGCATCCGCCACAGTAGTCACTCCCACGCGGAACGTGAATCCATCCGGGAAGACGCTGTTGTCGCCTGCGTAAGAATTCCGCTCGCCGGTGCTGGCGTAAACATGTACGTGGATATCGACCAAGCCGGGTGTTACGTAAAGGCCGCTGACATCCACTGTCTTGAGAGCTGTCGACGGATCGATATGCTCCTCCACAGCGGCAATGAGTCCGTTCCGAATCGCGACATCGCGGACGGCGCTGATGCGGTTCTTCGCGTCCACGACGTGGCCCCCGCGTAGGAGCAAATCATATTTGGACTGTGCAAAAGAGGAGAGTGGAAGCAGAGGCAAGAGCAACATTGCTAGATGGGATTTGGACATTAATGCGCCGAAGCAAGATCATACTACCGTGAACTTGACGCTGCGTAGCCCGCTGAGCGATACACTGTTTGCAGTCCCTTAAATTTGAGACGCCGAAAATTGAGGAGGACACATGCTTACCGATCGAAGACAGTTCATTGAGACTGCATTTTTGGGCGCAGCAACCGCGCTTAGTCAAACCAACAGCCGTGCGGCGGAGACACGCAAACTCGGCATCCCGGGCCCTTATCCCGGACGCGTAATCGCGGTCGAGCATTCCGGGTGCATCGTATCCGGAATATATCGGCAAGAATCGATTCAGCAGATGATGCGGCGTGGCATGACGGAGCTGACAGGAGCGCCGGCATGGCAGGATGCATGGCGTTCCATGTTTGAGAAAGGAGATGTTGTCGGAATTAAGGTGAGCCCCGTCGGCGGCGCGAAGCTTTGTTCCGATGCTTCCGTTCTGCACGCGATCTTCGATGGCCTCAATCAGGCCGGTGTTTCGGACAGCAACATCATCGTCTTCAACAGGTATCGCGCGGAAGCGGTTGAGGCGGGGATCGACAAATGGCTTCGGCCGGGGGTTCGCTTCGAAGCTGCGTCTCCCAAATACGATGACGTGCAACTTGCCATGGATGGCTACGACGAAAACCACTTCATGGAATTGGCGATCGTCAAGCCGGGAGATAATCCGAACGACCCGCACTGCCGGCGTTCCTACGTGGCGAAAGTTGTTACGACACAAGTGAACAAGATCGTTAATCTGCCGGTTTTAAAGCACCACCAGTCGGCCGGCGTCACCATCAGTTTGAAAAATATGTCGCATGGCTTCTCCAACAATGTCAATCGCAGCCACTTCACGCCCACTGCAAACGTGTGCGGCATTTTTATTCCGTCCGTGGTGAGCTTGCCCATTATCCGGCAGAAGGTGGTGCTTCACGTGGTGGATGCGGTCAAGGCCTCCTACCACGGCGGCCCTTCCGGGAAACCCCAGTTCATGTGGGAGCCTAAGACCCTATATTTCGGAACGGATCCGGTCGCGCTCGATAAGACGGGCTGGAAAGTGATCGATGCGAAACGGGCCCAAATGGGTATGGCGTCCGTGGCTCTCTCGAAGCCCGATAAAGCCAGCCACTATTTGAATTGCCAGGTGGAACATATCGAAATAGCGGGAATGTTGGGCCTCGGCGAATTCAGCGATGACAAGATCGATGTGCGTCCAATTCGCCTCGCTTGATTCGCCGTGAGAAAAAGCGCGATTTGGCCGGTTGTGCCCTCTATCGCGGCTCAGATATAAGCAATCACATCGATTTCGACAAGCGAATTACCTGGAACACCTGCCGCGGCGATGGTCGTCCTGACAGGCGGCTCTGAGCCGAACCGGCCCTGGAATACTGCGTTCATTTCCTTGTAATCTTTGAGGTCGGCTAAGTAGACCTGGCACTTCAAGACTTTGTCCATGGAAGAGCCCGCCGCCTCGAGCTGCTTCTGGATTTCATCGAGTACATGCTGGGTATGCGATTTGATGTCCCCCTCGAAATGTGCGCCAACGCCGGAAAGGAACAACAAATTGCCATAGGTAACGGCAGGGCTGAACAATGGTGTCTTTTCGGGCTTCTTGCCATCTCGCCATAGAACCTTCTTCGTCTGCGTCGATTGCGCCTCCGCCGGAGCGCTCGCCACACCGGCAGCAAGCGCTATTGCTGCGCCTTTCCCTAGGAAACTTCTTCGATTCGATTTGCTCAACGGATCCTCCCGCTTCATATCGAAACTATCAAATTGCGGAATGAAGCTGCGCCGCTAATTGGTAGTAGCATGGCTTGAATCTACTCGGTTTCGACCACCTCGATGGCATTTACTTCCGCGTAGTTCTTGACAGGTACGAACTCGAGGGATAGAACACCTTGGGCATTGGGCTGAAGATTGTTGAAGACCGCGGACACTTCAGCAATCATGCCGGCTTGGCGGGCGATGTCGAAATCCCGAAGAAGCGCTACGCCATTTGAGAACACATTGAAGATGCGGGCGCCGATCGCCGGCTCGTGAGATTCGGGACTCCCGAACCAAGTCTCCGCAAAGTGGAGTGTCAGGCGGTATTTCCCGGGAGCCAGAGATATGTCATAAGTGAAGTGGCCGTATCGCTCGCCACGATACAGCGCCTTCTCTCGCGGATCGGCAACGGTGTTGCTCCGCAAAACGAGCGTGCCGCCGCAGAAGTATTCATCCGCGGCCCAGAAATGTCCATCGGCATCTGTCACCGAGCGATCTTGCGCAACAATTCGGACCGGCCGGATCATGCCGGGCGAACTGGGAAGGATTTCAACAGCGTTGAGAAACGCCGGTGCGGTACTTGGCGCAAAGCCGATATGCAGTTTGCCGTCCGCCGCGGGCGAGATGTCTTTGAATACGCGCTCCTTGAGACGATTGGGGGCGCCGGATTCGGCCAGAGGATCAAACAACTCTATCTTTGTGACGTTATTGACGGAGATCTGAAAGATTCGGCTCGACTCGCCTCCGCCGCGCGGATTGCCCGGTCCGTACTCTGTCTCGGCGAAATATAAGTGCAACTCATAGGTGCCTTTCCCGAGCGGAATATCGTAGTGGAAGGTACCCGAACGTTGGGTTTTGAGCAGGTTTGGATCTGGCGCGCCCTCGATCCTGCGCTCTGGCGGAATGGCCGAGGAATGGCCGCCCGTGAAGTAGGTATCCGCGGTCCAAAGTTGGCCTTGCCTATCGGTGAAAGGCGGCCCGTGATAACCCGCCAGCATCCGGAACTCAGCGGGAACAGGTTCCGTAAAGGATCCGATCCATCTCTCTTCGCCCTTCGGAAATTGGCGCCCGAGCCGGCTATGAACTATCCCCGGCGTGAGGATCATCGCCAGCCCGCATATGCCGAGTACCGTTGTCGGAATCGGCCAGCGCTTCCGCCTGGGCGCATCGCGAGGAACATCGTCTCGAATAAGGAACCGCGGTATGTACTGTCCGTTCGGAATGAGGATCCGAATGCGGTGCTCCGCTCCGGCGCCTGCGTAATACTCGCTGAGCCGTTTTCGGAGGCGGTGCGCCTCGACACGCACGATGGAATCTTTCTTAGGATCGAAGGCCGCTGTCCGTCCGAACGCTTCGACCCCGATTGTGTACTCCTTGATTTGCCCAGCTTGGCCTTCGAAATACCGCGCGCATATATAGGTCAAGAAACTGACCAAGTGAGGCGCACGGCTGAAAATGCCCGAGCGCAAGAGGGCCTCGATCTCCGCCCGCTCACCCTGAAACTCCACTGTCTCCACCACTGATCTGCCAGATTATCTCAAGGTTTAACATTGCGCAAGGTGGATTTAACAATCGCCAGGCGAACCCGCCGGTTTGGGCTCAGGTGCCGGAATCGTTAACAAGGCTTGAATCTATGGGGGTTAGCGTCGTTAACGATCCCTTTAACCCCGAATAACCGCTTACGTCTTGCTACAACTTTCGATCTACTCTTAAACTCTAGGAAACTTCTTCCGCTTCGACGAGGGTTCCATGTTGAAAATTATTAGATTCGTTGGCTTGGCCCTGTTCTGCGTGGCTGGCCTCATTTGGGCGCAGGGTATTTTCGCGACACTGACCGGCGTTGTGACCGATCCATCGGGAGCGTTGGTCGCGAATGCAAAGGTTACGTTACGCGATGCCGAATCAGGCTCTGTACGCGACACGGTTACCGATGGCCAGGGCTATTATACTTTCGCTTCCGTTCCGGTCGGAACATATGTACTGATGGTCGCGGCGCCCGGATTTCAGAGCTACAAGGCGGATGGTGTCACTTTGGGCGGCGGCGAGAAACGGAATGTAAACGTTGCATTGCAGGTCGGCAACACAAACCAGACCGTCGAAGTGGTGGGGGCGTCCGACATCATTACGCCGGTCGACTCCGGTGAAAAATCCGACACTCTAACCACGAAGGAGCTGCAAAACTACGTCCAAGTCGGGAGCAATGCCGCCGAATATATCAAGATCATGCCGGGTTTCGGCATTCAGAACGGCACATCGAATCATGCGAGCTATTCGGGGCAGACCATCGGAATCAATGCGAATGGCGACAGCGGCAGCCAGAGCCCGCTGAATAACAATTTTTCTTACAACGGCTTGCCGGGGAACACTCTGGACATTGTGGCGGACGGCGCCCACGTTTCCGACCCGGGTTGCAACTGCGATACACCCGTGAACCCGAATTCCGACTTCATTCAGGAGTTCAAGATACTGGCTTCGAATTTCAGCGCGGAAGAACAGAAAGGCCCCATGGTCATCACCTCAGTCACGAAGGCCGGTGGCACGCAGTTCCATGGGAATGCTTTCTTTTATGCCAGGAATTATGTTTTGAATTCGAATGACGCCCTGTTTAATGCGGAAGGAGAAAAGCAGCCCCAGAACAAGTATTATTATCCGGGCGGCAGCATCGGCGGCCCCGTACTGATTCCGTGGACACACTTCAACAAGGACCGCAACAAGCTATTCTTCTTCACTGGTTACGAATACTTTTACCAGGTGCTCGATACGGGCCTGTTGCGAGCTACCGTTCCGACATCGGGCGAGCTAAACGGGAATTTCTCACCCGCTGAGGTTGCGGAAGAGGGCGCTATCACGGCTTCCGGCAAGGCTCCTGGCCAGGTCAATCAGGCGCTGTTCCCCGGCGGACAAATCCCGGCCTCGATGATCAATCCCAGCATGCTGGCGCTCATGAAGCTGTATCCAGCCCCTAATGCGAATCCCAACGCGACGGGCGGGTACAACTACGTCCAAGCTGAGATTTTCAACCAGAACAATTTGCAATGGGTATCTCGGGTAGATTACAACATCAGTGACAACACCAAACTGTTTGTCCGTTATAACCTGCAGCGGGAGACGCAACAATTTCCGGTGGGTCTCTGGTGGCGGAACACGGATCAGGTTCCCTATCCCACCCCGATAGAGGGTCTGAACCGGTCCGACTCTGTGACTGGATCGCTGACACACGTATTCAGCCCAACCATGACCAATGAAGTGGTCATGGCTTACACCTTCGTCGGGTTTCCGAACGTATTTGAAAATCCGTCGAAAGTAAACCCGACCAGCGTCGGCTTTACCGATCCGCTGCTTTTCAAAAACAGCGTTCCGCAGATTCCATCTTTCGGCCAGTTTGGTCCGGCTGAAGCCGCGCTGGTCTTCAACCCCGGCGGGTTCGAAGCTGGCGGTCCGACATCCGGCCTGTATGCCAACAAGTACATGCCGAGCGTGAGCGACACACTCACCAAGGTTTGGGGCACGCACACGTTCAAGGCTGGATTTTTCTATGAGTGGATACGGAATGCCCAGCCGGCCAGTAACGATACGAACGGCGAAATGATTTTCGATCCGAACGGCAACCCCAACACCTACGGAAATGCTTTTGCCGACGAACTGACCGGCAACCTAAACAGTTTCACTCAGACCAACTTCAATCGAATCAATGATATTTCCTACAACACCGATGAGGGCTTCATCCAGGATTCCTGGAAGGTAACGCAGAGGCTCACCCTGGAACTCGGCCTGCGAATGACCCACTTCACACCCTGGTCCGATGACGAGGGCGACGGGTACTCAGCATTCGTTCCTTCGAATTACAGCGGCTCGGCATGCACGGCAGCGCCCACCTTCTGCGGATTCGAATGGCACGCGCGCGATTCGGCCGTCCCGCTCGGAGGATTTCCCACGAGGACGCTTTTCTGGCAGCCGCGTTTCGGCGTGGCTTATGATCTCACCGGCAACGGCAACACTGTCCTCCGTGGCGGCTGGGGCAGATTTTACTACCATTCGGGTCAGTTCACAAGCGGATTGGACACTTCCGCCGGCTCTGAGACAGTCACGTTGACTTCAACCAACTGGTGCGGCAGCGCATCCTCCTGCACATCGCCTTTGCTTGCGAGTAACCTCGGCTCGATACCTTTCACCGCCGCTCCGCCGACCCCTTCAGCGGTGGATAGCAAAGACAGCTCGCAGCCTTATACAGACAGCTACAGCTTTACTATTTCGCAGCGGATACCCTGGTCCAGTTTGCTTGAGGTTGCCTATGTCGGAAACCAGAGCTACGACTTGCAAAATGCGGCCGGCGCCGGAAGCAATATTAACCTGGTTCCAGTCGGAGCCCTGCTGGGTCAACCGAATCCGGCCAATGCAAACGCCAACAATTTCCGTCCCTATGCGGGTTACGGTGACATTAACCTGGCAACCAATAATCTTTATTCCAACTACAATTCCTTGCAGGTTAAGTTCCTCCGCGAGAGAAGCCGCTACACGATCAGCGCGAACTACACTTACGGAAAGTCGCTCGGAATTACGAGCCCGAACGGCACGAACTTAAGCAGTCTCGAGGCTACGCTCGATCCGTTCAATCTCCGACAGAACTACGGCATTTTGCCGGGCGATCGAAGGAACATTTTCAACGCTGCCTATTCGATTGAACTGGGCAGCCCAATACACGGCAATAAGTTCGCCGCTGGAGCCATTAACGGCTGGCAGCTTTCCGGCGTGACACAGTGGCAAAGCGGCTCGAATCTCACCTACAACAGCACCAACTTCAATTTCGATATGTCCCTGACTGGCTCAGGCGTTCCGTGCCCGACCGCGCCGCTGGCGGCAGGCGTTGCGTACCCCGTGGTGTGCGGCACCAATGCCGTCCTTCCAGGTTCGGTCAGCGCCGCCAATCTGACCGGAATTGCGATCAATAATCAATCGATCCTTGGCACGAGCTCGATGCAGCTCAATCCGCTCGTGACGTGCAATCCGACGTCGGGTCTAGCTACTCATCAATTCATTAATCAAAGCTGTTTCTCCGTCCCGACGACGGTGGGCCAGAATGGTCCCACGCTTCTTCCGGTAGCGTATGGCCCAGGCTTCTTCGACTCCGATCTGGGATTGTTTAAGAACTTCCAGATCAAGGAGTCTATGAAACTGCAATTCCGCGTTCAGGCATACAACTTCCTGAACCACCCCTTGTGGTCGTTCAACGGCAGCAATCTGGGCCTCTCTTTTACCCAGAACGCAAGTGGAACCTTCACGAATACCAGTCCAAACTTTGGAACCGTCACGACCAAGCAAGGCAATCGCGTTATCGAACTGGCCGTCAAGTTCTACTTCTAGGCGGTTCCGACAGAGTTGGTCAAGAATGGGGTGGCTTCGGCCATCCCATTTTGCTTTTCAGGTATTACAATTGATGTTCCTCTAGTGTTCCCGATGCTTCAATCGATAGTGGCCGGGTTTGTTTTGGCCGGTCTGCTTTGCGCACAGATTTTATCGCCGGAGGCTCTATTGCAGCACGCTGTGGAGCTGCAACAACAAGGAGATCTGGAAGCGGCCGTAAAGAGCTATCGTGACTTTCTGGCTGTGCGTCCGAATGAGATAGCGGCACGCTCGAACTTGGGCGTGTTACTTGCGCGGCTCGGGCGGTTCGATGAAGCCATCGCGGAATACAAAAAGGCGCTCGATCTGGAGCCGGGCAATGCCGGTGTCAGCCTCAACCTGGGATTGGCTTACTACAAATCGGGACGAATTCCCGAAGCCGCTGCCGATTTTTTTAAGGCGCGGGAGAGGGCCCCCGGCAATCTGCAGATTACGCTTTTGCTGGCGGATTGCCAGTTGAGAATGGGGCACAACGACGCCGTCATCGAACTGCTGCGCCCAATAGAGCAGCAGCATCCGGACGATCTGGCGATCGCTTACTTATTGGGCACGGCTCTGATTCGAGACAGCCAAGTACAGGAAGGGCAGAGAAGGGTGGACCGCATTCTCAGAAATGGCGATTCAGCGGAAGCGCGCTTTTTGCTAGGCAGCCAGATGTTCTTTGCGGGTGATTTCCCTTCCGCGGTCAAGCAGTTTGCGAGTGCGATCGATCTCAAGCCGAATCTGCCAGGTCTTCAATCGTTCTACGGTCAGGCTCTGCTGAATACCGGCGATCCCGATGCCGCAATTGGCGCATTTCAAAAAGAGCTGGCGTCCAACCCGAATGATTTCGCGGCGAATTTGTATTTGGCGGAAATCCTCATTGAGCGGCGGAAGTGGAGTGAAGCCGAGCCACCGCTGACGCGCGCGCTCCTCATACGGCCGGATTCAACCGCCGCGAGGCAAGATCTGGCAACGCTGAAGGCACGGGACGGGAACGGGCTTTCGGCGGAGCGGCCAAACGGCGAACGCGGACTGCGGCCCGGCGATCAAGCGCCCGAATTCACGGTCTCCAGGATGGGTTCCGGGGACCCCGTAACCCTGAGCCGGTTACGAAAGACCCGGCCGGTCGTGCTGGTTTTCGGAAGCTACACCTGTCCGAATTTTCGCACGGCAGCGGACAGTCTAAACAAGCTTTATGCCGAATACCGGAGCCGAATAGGTTTCGACCTTATCTATATTCGTGAGGCGCATTCGACGGCAGACTGGCAAAGTACCAGGAACGAGCGCGAGGGAGTTGTGTTGCGGCCCGCTGCAAACATGGGTGAACGGCAAGAACACGCAACGATGTGCGTGCGGAAGCTGCACCTGGCATTTCCGGCGCTTCTCGACGGCATGACAGGCGCGGTCGAGAAAGCTTACTCGGCGTGGCCCAGCCGAGCCTATGTGGTGGACAGAAGCGGACGAATTGTTTTTAGCACGGGATTAAGCGAGCTCGATTTCAAACCCGATCGGCTAGAGGCCGCAATTCGAACGGTAAGCGGCACTGTGAAAGAAAAATCTCCGCCGCGAGGAGTGCAGTGATCGGCATGTGGAGGCGCAGTTTCCTCCTGATTTTGACCTTCGGTGGCATTGTTTGGACACAAACGCCGGGCGCGTTAGTGCAGGATGCGATAGCGAAGCAGCGGGCTGGCGATCTCGAGGGCGCGGTTACTGAATATCGGGAGTTCCTGAAGATTCACCCCGAGGCTGCGGTCATCCACTCCAATCTAGGAGCCGCTCTGGCGGGATTAGGCCGCTTCGAAGAAGCCGTAGCGGAATATCAAGCCGCTCTCAAAGAGTCGCCCACGCTGGGCGGGGTCTCGCTCAACTTGGCATTGGCGTACTACAAAATGGGACGAATTGGCGATGCAGCGAAGGCGCTCATCAAGGTGCATGGGGAAAGCCCGGCCAACAGCCAGGCGACACTCCTGTTAGCGGACTGTTATCTGCGGATGGGCCAGAACAAGAACGTGATCGGACTTTTGGAACCGGTGGGGCGGGACCATCCGGACGATCTGGCAATCGCTTATCTGCTGGGCACGGCGCTCATCCGCGATAACCAAGTCGAGCAAGGCCAGGTGTTGGTTGATCGGATTCTGAGAAACGGCGAATCGGCGGAAGCGCGCTTAATGCTTGGCGGCGCCAAGATGCAGGTGAGAGACTTCGCCGGAGCGCGCGACGAATTCGCCAAAGCGGTCGCCCTGAATGCAAAACTCCCGGAGGGCCACGCGCTCTATGGGCAGGCACTGGAAGTGACTGGAGATCCGGATGGGGCGCTGAGAGAATTCAAAGCCGAATTGGCAATCGATCCGTTCAACTTCGATTCGAATCTACAGATGGGAGTGTTGTTGCGGGAGGACGGGAACTCCGATGAGGCGCTCGAATATCTGCATCGAGCCCTGAATGCGAGACCCGGCGACATGGGTGCGCGATATCAGATTGCGACGATCTCTCTGGCGCAAGGGAAGATGAATCAGGCGCTGCAGGAATTGGAATCGATTGTGAAGGAGGCGCCTCAATTTACCGAGGCGCACGTCTCCCTGACGACTGTCTATTACCGGTTGAAACGCCCTGCCGACGGCAACAGAGAACGAAGTATAGTCCAGAAGCTGACCGCGGAAGCGCAAGCAAAGCAGCCCGGGGTAAGACCACAGTGATGATTCCCGCTCGCTTGTGGAGCGGTGTGCTGCTGGGCTCTTTAGCGGTGATGAGCATTGCGGGGCAAGCAGTGGCAGCCGGAGAAGCACTGGCGGGATCGCATGCTTGCGCTAATTGCCACCATCGGGAGTACGCCTCGCAAATCTCGACTTCCATGGGGCATGCGATGGAGCCTGTTGCGAACTGCGGCATTCTCGAAGAGCATAAGCTGCTGACTTTTAGCGAAGAAATCTACTCCTATCGCATCGAGCGGCAGGGCGGTCGAAGCCTGTATACGGTAACAGATGGCAAGAATACGATTAGCCTCCCGCTCTTGTATGCATTCGGTTTGGGCAAAGCGGGGCAGACTTACGTTTTCGAGCGCGACGGCAAGATGTATGAGAGCCGGGTTAGTTTCTATAAATCGTTAAGCGGTCTCGATTTGACCATGGGAGCCGCAAATCTCAAGCCCCGCAATTTAGAAGAAGCAGCGGGACGGCTGATGAGCAGGCCTGAAGCGGAACAATGCTTTGGTTGTCACACTACCAGCGTTCTGCGCGAGGCCTTCCGCGCGCCGGAGGCTTTGACTCCGGGGATCGCCTGCGAGCACTGTCACGGATCGGCGCTGGAACACGTGAGGGGCTTTCAGAAAAGCAAGCCGGTGAAGATGAAAAGCTTATCGCAGTTAACTACGGAGGAACTATCGGACTTCTGCGGACAGTGTCATCGAACCTGGGCCACAATCGCGGCGGATGGACCCCACAACATCAATAACCTGCGTTTCCAGCCATACCGGTTGGCCAACAGCAAGTGCTACGATCCTTCGGACAAGCGCATCGGCTGCACGGCCTGCCACAACGTACATGAGGAAGTAGTCGAACAGGATTCATTCTACGATCGTAAGTGTTTGGCCTGCCATGCCGCGAGCGCTACGTCTGCCAAACTGGGCGCGAAAAGCTGCCCTATCGCCAAAGAAAATTGCGTAGCGTGTCACATGCCGAAGCTTGAACTTCCCGGGGCCCACTATAGATTTACCGATCATTGGATCCGGATCGTGAGGGCCGGCGCTCCCTACCCGCCATAGGAAAAGTCGATTCGAGTTAATGAGACTAACAAGACGAGAGTTGATCCGGCTTGCGGCGGCCTCGAGCCTGTCGCCTTTATGGGGCGGGCAAAGTGCGCCGTCTAGCGGTCCATTGTTCCTCGAGGCGCCGGCATCTTCAAGCGGCATCGAATGGGTGCATGAGAACGCGATGTCGTCGAACCGTTATCTACCGGAAACATTAGGGCCGGGATGCGCGTTTTTGGATTTTGATAACGACGGATGGATGGACATCTTTCTCGTCAATAGCGGACCATGCGACTTTTGGAAGCCTCCGAAACCGATTCGCAATGCACTGTACAAAAACAACCGCAACGGCACTTTCACCGATGTAACGGAAAGAGCGGGAGTATCGGGAGCTTATTTTGGTATGGGCGCGGCGGTGGGCGACTACGATAACGACGGCTGGCCGGATCTATTTGTGACGGCTTACGGCAACTGCATTCTGTATAAAAACAATCGCGATGGGACGTTCACCGACGTGACCAAGCGCGCCGGCTTGACCACGCCCGGGTGGACTACCAGCGCGGTGTGGTTCGATTATGACAACGACGGCCGCCTGGATTTGTTCGTCTGCAGTTTTGTCGA
>Ga0208220_1000037_pt1 | contig 45736 bp, 32 predicted proteins | sample NGESurdeep092012_9_FD_184484 | JGI IMG/M metagenome (GOLD analysis project Ga0208220, IMG submission 184484) | Arctic peat soil microbial communities from Barrow, Alaska - NGEE Surface sample F53-1 deep-092012 (SPAdes) | ecosystem: Environmental > Terrestrial > Soil > Wetlands > Peat ...
CCTTTCCCGAAAGCTCATGAAGTACATTCGTGCTTATGGCAAGTCAGCGCGTCCGATCCGCTGGATTTACCCCAACCCAAAACGACGCATCCTCGCTACAGAAATCACCGGGACAGTCCACTAGTTGCCGATCCGAGTCCGCACGAGGTGCTCGATTTCAAGCGCTGGTTCGCTCACGAAACCGCGGACTATCTGAGTATGCAGGCGAAGATCATTCGCCAGTATTCAAAAAACCAGTGGGTCACCACGAATTTCATGACTTTGCATGAAGATGTCGATCCATCGCTCTCTGCAAAGGCACTGGATGTCTTCACCTGGACGCACTATCCGGTACACGGCGAGATGAACGAGGGGCCGCTCGGGTTCCGGCTTGGGAGCGCGGAAGAGATGTCGTTCATGCACGATTTCATGCGCTCCTTCAATGGCCTTTCCGGCCCTATGGAACTGCAGCCAGGTCAGGTGAACTGGGGCGCGGTCAATCCGTGGCCGCTGCCAGGTGCGATTCACATGTGGCTTATACGGGCGTTCGGAGCGGGGGCGCGCCTGGTTTGCACGTATCGCTATCGCGAGCCTCTGTTCGGCTCGGAGCTGTATCACAAAGGGCTGGCCGAAACAGACGGCGTTACGCCATCGCAGGGCGGCCGCGAATACGCTCAGGCCATGCGCGAAATCGTCGATCTTCGAAAACATTACAACCCTGAAGCGCGCGAGCCCGAATCGTACGCTCGCAGGCGCACCGCGTTTTTGATCAGTTATGACAATCGATGGGACATCTCAAACCATCCGCAAACAACGCGATGGGATACGGTCGGGCATTGGATGCGTTATTACCGGGCTCTGAAGAGCATGATGACGCCGGTGGACGTGATCACGGCGGATCGCGATTTCAGCAAATATCCTTTCGTGGTTGCGCCCGCTTATCAGCTCGTCAGCGAGGATTTGATTCGCCGGTGGACGGATTACGTGCGAAATGGAGGGCATCTGGTGCTCACCTGCCGGACGGGACAAAAGGACATGCGGGGGCACTTGTGGGAGGCGGCTTGGGCAGAGCCGATTTATGGCCTGATTGGCGCCAAAATTCCCTTTTACGATGTGCTGCCGGAAAGCGTGAATGGGCACGTGACAGCAGATGGCAAGAGTTACGCTTGGGGATCGTGGGGCGACTTATTGGAGCCGCAGGCCGGTACTGAAGTGCTTGCCCAATATGCGGATCAGTTCTACGCGGGCCGTCCCGCGGCGGTTACGCACGCACTGGGCCGAGGCACGGTGACTTATATCGGCGTGGACACGCTGGACGGCGAATTGGAGCGCGCGTTGTTGCATCGCGTCTATCAAGCGGCGGGCGCGGCTCCGGCGAATCTGGATCCGAGCTTTCTGGTCGATTGGCGGGATGGATTCTGGGTGGCCACAAACTTTGCAAGCCAGACTGAGAAAATTCCGGCGACGGCGGACGCTCAACTACTCGTAGGAGAACGTGACGTTCCGCCGGGCGGAGCGACGGTTTGGGTAGAGCGCTGATTACTATCCGATTAGACTTCTTCGAATATCCGATCGACTGCCAGATCTCCGCCAAACAAGGCAAGCGGAATACGATCTCCCATTCCGTAAACGACAATGCCCTTCTGGCGCATCACTGTTACGTTTTTCCGATTTGGATCGACGATCCAGAATTCTTCGGCTCCAGTTGAGAGGCAGAGAGTAGCTTTCTCCCTCATCTCCGATTTTGTATTCGACGGCGACAAGACTTCGATCGCCAGTTCGGGAGATCCGTGTAAATTATCATCGTCATCGGTTGCGGCCCAGCGGGAATGAGACAAAAACGCCACGTCTGCCCCGCGCAATTCATATTCCGGAAGCGCTCGAAACGGAAACTCGGAGGCTACGATGCCTTTTTCTTGCGCCATCGGACGCAACAACTCGATTAGACGGTGTTGGAGCCTGGTATGCCCCATCTTCGGACGACTCAAGTTGACCACCTGTCCCCAATGCAGTTCCTGGATGACGTCTTCGCGTTCCGGCAGTTCGCGGTATTGTTCCACCGTCATCAGTAAAGGCTCGGCTACTGCGACCATCGCGCACCTCTTTTCTTAGTATGTAGCAGGGAACTTCACTTGGGCTCTTGAATCGTGAGGATGCGATCGGACCCTTGGTTCGCGACAAGCTGGCGTGTGCCGCTGGGCCAGTGGATTTCGATGCTGTCGATCCGCGTGGCGGAAGCGAGACCGAAGTGCAGTCGCAGATCGCTTTGGGAGAGATAGCTGCCGCCGCTTCGCACTTCACCGCATTGCGCGTGATGGTTTGCGATCAGTTTCACGCGGGCTCCGATGGCGCTCCGATTGGATCGCGTACCGATCAGCTTGAGAATGATCCAATGGCCCGGAGGATTGACTGACTGCTTCAGCAGAGATGGCGCCTCGTTCTGATTGTTGACCGCGATCTCTACTGTGCCGTCGTTGTCGTAATCGCCAAAGGCCACACCGCGCGAGGAATGCTTTTCGAGAAAGGCAGGCCCCGCCTCTGCGGAGATGTCCTGAAATTTTCCGTTTGTCAGGTTCTGGTAGAGGATAGCCCGGTCTTTGTAGTGAATATCGATATGAAGATTTTCGACTTCCGGGAAGGCATGACCGTTCACGAGCAGCAGATCTTTCCAGCCGTCATTATTGAAGTCGAAAAAACCGGTCCCCCAGCCGACGTAACGCGTGTTTTCTCCGAGGCCCGCATCGAGAGTGACGTCGTCGAAATTGCCGCCTCCCCGGTTACGGTATAGCGTTTCGAATTCATCGGAAAAATTCGTCCGAAAGATGCTGGGATGCCCATCGCCGATATAGTCTGCCGCGGTGACGCCCATGCCGGACATGGCTTTCCCGTTCTGGTCGAAGGCCACGCCGCGCAGCACTCCCTCCTCTTCAAATTTGCCATGCCCTTTGTTGATGTAAAGCAGGGAAGGGGTTTGATCGCAAGCTACATAGATATCGGGCAGCCCATCTTCGTTGAAGTCACCGGTCAGTACGCCCAGAGAATAATGACCTTCGGGAGCGGCAATTCCCGACGATTCCGATATATCGGTGAAGGTGCCGTCGCCATTGTTTCGATAGAGAATATTGCGATCGAAGGGCAGGCCGCGCGGCCCACAGTTTACGGCGATGCCGCGGTAATAGCAGTATGGATTGGCGCCGGGCTTCGGAGTGATTGCGGGATCGAACTTCAGGTAATTCGCGACAAACAGGTCGAGATGCCCATCGCCGTCGATGTCGGTAAATGCACAGCCGGTGTTGTAGCGGACGCGATTCTGCGTGAGATGGGCAGCGGCTGTGACGTCCTCAAAACGCTTGCCCTGAATATTCCGGTAAAGGCGATTTTGCCCCCAATAGGTGACGAAGAGATCCGTGAAGCCATCGTTATCGTAATCGCCCGCGCACACGCCCTCCGCCCAACCGGAAGAACGGAGTCCGAGTTGATCGGTGACGTCGCGGAAGCGGCCGTTCCCTTCGTTGTGGTACATGCGGTTGGTGCCCCCTTCGCCAGAGAGGACGAACAAATCGAGCAAGCCGTCGTTATCGTAATCGATAAAAGCGATGCCGCTGCCGGTGGTTTCGACGATGTATTGCTTGGACACCGTGCCGCCGTTGGGAAAGACGTCCGTGAGACCGGCCTGCTTTGCGATGTTCTGGAAATCCGGCGTATACGGCGCGCCGCTCAGGGCCGCCAACAAAAAAAGAAGCGCGAGATTCACTGCTTCTCTCCGAGCTTTTTTAAGAACTCGGAGAACTCTCCCTCAGGCGGCTTCTGTAATTTATCGAGGATCGCCTTCTCGGATTGCGCTTTGTCCATTTGCCCGGAATCCCGATAGGCGGTGAGGAGAGCGTAATGAGCGGTTTCATTTGCGGGCTGCAGCGCCGCGGCGCGAGACAGCAGAGAAATGGCGTTACCGTAATGCTTCTCCTGGGTGTCGAGTTTGCCGAGCGCGATCAACGCCTGAATGAAATTTGGGGATAGCGAAAGCGCCCGCTCGAAGTGCGATTGGGCATCCGGGGTTTTGCCTTGGACTTGGGCGATCTGCCCTAACTGAAATTCGCAAGCGCCATCTTCCGGGCTAAGCTTCAACTCAGAATTGAATTCCGCCGCTGCTTGCTCGAGGGCATCGGGATTATGACTCTGCAACAAAATGGCCCTGCCAAGGCGGAAGTGAAGCTCCGGCGCGTTCGGATTCAACTCGATGGCTTTCCGGTATTCAGCGACAGCGTCAGAGTAGCGATTCTCCACCTCGAAAATCTCGGCTGAGAGCTCATGCACGCGGTATGAGGCGGGAGTGCGCTGGAACATGGCGAAGGTTGCGTCATTGAAAGCTTTCATGTGCAGCTTCGCCGATAAATACAGGACGTCCGGATCAGATGGAAATTTCCGTTCCAGCCGCTGCAGCAATGAGAAAGCGGCGGCATCGTCGCCACTGGCGCTGTAGCATTTCGCGGCGGCCAAACCCGCCAGCCGGTACAGAACGGGATCGGTTATGTTGGCCGTCAGCCCGGGCAATGCGGCTTTGCAATTATCCAGAGCCGCTTCGGTTAATGCGAAGAACACTGTTGCCGTTTGGTCATGGAGACCTTTCAATTTGGCCAGCGCAACCGAGTAGCGGCCGTCTTTGAAGGCAGCGATGCCTTCTTCGCGAGCGGACCGGCCAGCACCCAAGCTAACTGCCAGCAGCAGAAGAACGGAGATTCGGCTAATGGCCGGCATCGTCCAACATCAATTCCGAGTTGCTGAAACGATGGTGCAACTTGCCCTCGTAATAGCGAAAGCTGAGCAGCGGAGGAGGGCCAGGAGCAAGCATTGGTTGAGGGGCCACGCGGGCATCGGGCGTTTGCGAGAGATCGGCGCAGCGGCCGGAATCGGAGACTTGCTGAATCAACGACTGCTCCGGCGTAAGAAGCAGGAAAATCAGAATTGCCATCTTCATTCGCTCTACCGCCCGTTCAACTCCTCAAGAGCGTGGCGCGCAGTCACGCTATCTGGCTTACGATCAAGCAACTGCTGCATCACCTGGCGAGCTTTATCGATCTGACCGAGGCGGGTGTAGGTTCGCCCCAGATTCAGATAGAGTATATCTTCATCGGGAGCAACGCGGATTCCGTATTGAAAAGCGGCGATTGCGTCGTCGATCTTGCCCATTTGCATATAGAGCGCCCCTAGATCGTTGATTGCGTCAAAGTAATCGGGCCGCAGCGCGATTGCCTGCTCAAGGAGGCGGCGCGCTTCGTCAAATCGGTTCTGCCGGGCTAGGGCGACCCCGAGACCATAGGAGGCTTCGGAGGATTGCTTATCGGCTCCAAGCGCCTGGCGGAAGTACTTCTCGGCCGCATCCAAGCGATCGTCGGCAAGATGGATCTGCCCGACCAGGACCAGCACGCGGGCATTTCCGGGAGTCTGCTGAAGCACTTTTTCCAAGTACGGCAAAGCCTGAGCCGGATATCCGGACCAGAGAAAAGCTGCGCCGAATTTGAAGAAGTCGCGCCGGGGACGCCCGATGTAGTCGCCTGGAAAGGGTAGAGCGAGTTTGGAGTGATTGCTCATCTGAGCGAGATCGGCATTGACTTGCCGCTCAGGGGGAATGCCGGAATAAACCTTCACTGCGTGCCCGTCACTGTTCAATAAGAGAGCTAAGGGAGTGACGAGGGTTGTGCGCCAATCGAAGAGATAACGGCGGAAGATTTCATACTCGGGGGTTGCATTCTTAATGACGAATAACCCCGGTCCGGCTTGCTGGGAGGGCAGAGGTAAAGGCTCCAGGAACCAGGTGTCATGCAGTTGAAGCTCGTTGTCCGCCTTTACCGGAAGCGATGGCCGGAGACGATGCCGGCGGAAGTCTCGACTCTTGAGCTCGGACGAGCCCTCGACGATGAAATACGTTTTGCCGGTCTCGAGATTCGAGAATTCCTGAGCTGCGCCGGAAGGCCAAGTCACTCGAACACGGCTGACTGAGGGTGATTCGCCGAGGCCGAAAATGACTTGCTTGCTGTGCTGCGAAAGAAAACCAGATCCGGCATCGAGCCACTTGGTCTGACGGTCCACCTGAATTTTCGCTCCGATTGCGTCCCGATTGGATTTGGTTCCCTGCAATTGAAATGCAATCGAATGGTTCGATCCGGCGCAGTTGTTCTGAAGAATGCGTACCTGGGGACCCAGACGGCTCTTGAGAATAATGTCGGGCCGTCCATCGCCATCGAAATCGGTGACTGCGAAGGCGCGGCTGTCTTCCGGAAAATCGAGGCCGCTCACGCCGGAGAAATCGAAGTATCGATCGCCGCGGCGGACGTGCAGGACGTTGGGCTCGCGGCCGCTCCAGCTATATTCCTCCCGCATGAACTGGTTGATCGCGTTCCAGCCGTTTTCGTATGCCGCGGAGGGAACCGCGGTGATGGGCGAACGAGCCACCACCTGACGCCAGAAGAAGCTCATCAGATCGGTAGTGGAGGTATTAGTGAGCATTCCGCAGGCGATGAAGATTTCCGGATGCCCGTCGTTGTCCAGATCGTGCCCGCCGGATGACCAGGCCCAGCGGCCGAATTCGACATTCTGCTGGAACGTGGCATCTTCAAAGGTTCCATTACCGCGATTGCGATAGAGCGAGTTGCCCTTAGTGTGGCGGCGGTAGGCTTCTTTCCGCGGCTGCTCGCGGCCGGGCACGAAATTACTGTCGTGAACTACTCTTTGGCCGGCATCGGACCACATGTTGGCGACATATAGATCCGGTTTCCCGTCGTGGTCGTAATCGAACCACGAGGCGCTCATGCCCGGACCGATATCTTCGATACCCGCGGCTTGCGCGAGATCGCGGAACCGGCCATTGGAATTGACGTAGAAATTCTTGCAGCCGAAATCGTTCGCGACGTAGAGATCGGGCCAACCATCGTCGTTAAAATCGCACCAGGCGGGAGCGAAGCTGAAGCGGTTATTGTTCTCGCTCATTCCGGTTGCGGCGGTGCAGTCGTCGAAAAAACCAGTGCCATCGGCGTGCAGCGAATTGCGAAAGAGGAAATTGGGCGGCCCGTTCCGCGCGTCGTGATAGGGCACCGCATAGGTGTATTGGGCTTCGCTTTGAAAGTAAACGTAGCAGCAAAGGTAGAGATCGAGCTTGCCGTCGCGATCAAAGTCGGCAGCGGCCATTCCGGTGAAGGCTCCCGATGGGGAAGTTGCAAAGCGGAAGGCATCGGTTCGCAACGCGAAGCTTTTCCCCTGGTTGAGGAACAGAAGCGGGCCGTTGCTTCTGAGGATTACGAGATCCTGAAGCCCGGTATTCCGAAGATCGAGGAAGAGAGCCGACGAGGTTTCATCGAGAATGCCGACGCCGTAATCTTCGGTGATGTCCGAAACAGAACCATCCGGCTTAAATTTGTAGAGCCGGTTGGGCAAACCGCCCGGCTGGCAGACATAGAATTCGTCCTCGCCATCGTTATCGATATCGCCGACCACGATGCCGTTGCTTCCGTAAATATCGATACCTGTAGCGGGATCGAGCCGGGCGCGCCAATACGGAATTCCGCGAGAAAGCTGCTGGTCAAACGAGGCTACGTTTTCGAAAGACGCGGCCGTCACATCGCGAAAGTAGGGCTGGGCGGAGGAAGCGACGTGTTCTTCAATGGGCGAAAACGTTAAGAGCTTGCCTGAGGCCCAATTTTGTCTCCAACGGCCCACGCGATAGAGCAGCAATCCATTCCGCTCGCCGGCTACTTCGAAGCGGACGATGCCGTCCGGCAACGGATAAAACCGCGCGCGCCGGATCGTGCCTAGAGATTGAATCCAGCGCCGCCAGCCGTCTGCAACCGCGCTATCGGTGGGATCGAAGAGTGCCTCATCGACGTCGGGCGCGATGGCGCGATAGCTTTTCGGGCAAGGGGATGAGCCGCTGCAATCGGGCAACTGCCCCGAGCGCAAGGCTTGCTCAAGCGCCTCGCGAATGTCCATCGCGGTCTTTTCTTCGGGAAATTCATCGTTACCGGGAAGAATGAACTTCTCAAGGGCGAGATAGGGCGGGGCGTGAACGGCATCTTCGGCGCGCGCCGGGACGGGAAGCAGGGCCAGCGCCGGAAGCGCCGCGGCGGCGGCCAGGAACTCACGCCGGCTGGGAGCTGGTTTCACTGTTTCACTACTTGGAAGCTTCGACGATTTTGAGAGTCCGATCGGCGGGAACTTTTCCGGTGATTTGAACGATGCCGCTGGGCCAGTGAATTTCGACTTTATCCACTTCGATCGCGTGGCCCAAACCGAAGTGTAGGGTGAAAGAATTTTGTGAATAGTAACTGCCGCCGCTCATCACTTCATCGATCATTTTGCGGTTAGCCACCGTGATGATGGCGCGCGCGCCAATCGCGCTGCGATTCGATTTTGTTCCGGTTAGCGACAGGTTCAGATAGTGTCCGTGGGGACCGCTATTTTTGAGCAGAGACGGGACTGAGTTCATGTTCACGAGGACGATTTCGGGACGCCCGTCGCCATCCAAATCTCCGACAGCGAGCCCGCGAGCCGGGCGCGGAACCTCAAAAGCCGGGCCGGACTCATTGGTAACGTCTTTGAATTTCCCATTGCCCAGGTTGTGATAGAGAACGGTCGGCTGCAAATAGGTGTCGCCAAGCTGCTTGCCTTCTACTTCAGGGTAGACGTGTCCATTCGCGACCACGAGGTCGCGCCAGCCGTCGTCATCCACGTCGATGAAGGCTATGCCCCACCCGAGCAACTGCCGGCTTCCCAACCCCGCTTCGCGGGAAACATCGGTAAAGAATTTTCCATCGTCGTTGTGGTAGAGCGAAGTCAGGTCGCCCGAGAAATTGGTCTTGGCGATATCCAGGAATCCGTCTCCATCGTAGTCGGCAACCGCAACGCCCATGCCGGCCTGCAGCGCACCGTCGTAATTGTAGGCGACTCCGGCCTCCGCGCCTCGCTCTTCAAATGTACCGTTGTGGAGGTTGTGAAACAGCAGGCTGGGAGTCATATCGCAAGCGACGTAGATGTCGGGCCAGCCATCGTTGTCGAAATCGGCGGCAACCACGCCAAGGCCATAGCGGCCGCCCGGTTTAGAGATGCCGGACGATTCGGAAACGTCAGTGAAGGTTCCATTCCGATTGTTGTGATAGAGCAGGTTGTGACCGAGCGGAAGACCACGAGGTCCGCACATTACCGGAATGCCTTTCCAGACGCAATAATCGCCATGGCCGGGCCGGGGAGTCGCGCTTAAATCCAAATCCACATAATTTGCGATAAAGAGATCGAGATAGCCGTCGCGATCATAGTCGGTAAAGGAGCAGCCTGAGCCGTAGCGGACGCCGGTGACCGGCAGCCCGGCTTTCGCGGTAACGTCTTCGAAGGTTCCGTCTCCCCGGTTCCGGTACAAAATGTTGTGGCCGTAATAGGTGACTAAAAGATCCGGCCAACCATCGTTGTCGTAATCGCCGACGCAGACGCCCTGCGCCCAACCTTCCGGTTTGAATCCAGCCTGCGCGGCGACATCTTTGAAATGGCCGTTGCCCTCGTTATGGTAAAGCTGCGGCAAGCTGCCTTCTTTTAACGATTTGCCGAGGCGCGTGCCGTTGGCAATGAAGATGTCGTTCCGGCCATCGCCGTCGTAATCGAGAATTGCAACTCCATTGCCGGTGGTTTCGAGGATATAGTCCTTGTGATCGAGCCCACCGTAGACGTTCCTGCCGGTCAATCCGGCGGAATGGGCAACATCGTGGAAATCGGCCTTGAAAGTGATGATGGCGCTTGCAAGGGCCGCCGCGACTGTGATGCAGGCCACAAAAACGGGGCGCCTCATGGAAGCGGCCATTATAGCGTTTTCGCCAGAGAACCCGCCCAAAGCTTCAGTTTCTTAGGCCAGACGATAAAAAAGTCTTGAAGTAAGCGTTTACGTGTGATACTTTCTACGCAAGTTTAGTTAGTTCAGCGGTCGGTTTAACTCAGCGTTGGAGGGAATCTATGTCAGGTTTGCGAAGTTGCTGTTGGTCAGCTGTGTGCGTCCTGCTCTTGAGCACGGCTGCGCTGGCCCAGCGGGATCTGGGAACTGTCACTGGAACTGTCGTCGACGCCTCTGGCGCGGCGGTTCCAAATGCCAAAGTCACAATTACAAACGGGGCGACTAGCGTCGCCTACAATACGGTAACCACGGCTTCCGGCTCGTACACGCGGCCAGCCGTCAATCCAGGGAGCTATAGCATCCGAGTGGAGGCTCCCGGGTTTCAGGCAGCCCAGCAAAAAGGCATCGTGGTCAATCCTGGTGAGCCGGTTATCGTCAATCTGACTCTGCAAGTCGGGAACGCTTCGCAGACCATAGAAGTGACGGCGGCTGCGCCGCTTCTTGAAACCGAGTCGCCGGCGATCGGCGCCAACCTAAGCGCGAGCCAAGTCACCCAGCTGCCACTCGGCGGACAGCGGGTGTTCACGTACCTCGCGCGTCTCTCGCCCGGCGTCGTTCCGGCGGAAAACGGCGCGCGCGATGCCGCTAACGGCGGATTCTCGGCAAACGGCGTTCGTTCGACCGGTGAGAACAATTACCTGTTGAATGGCATCGACAACAACGTCAACGATATCGACTTTCTGAACCAGACCTCATTCGTAATCGGACCTTCCGTAGAAGCCATTGGGAACATGCAGGTGATTACAAACGGGGCCAGTTCGGAGTATGGCCGCGCGGCGGGCGGCATCCTGGAGGTCAGCATCAAATCGGGCACCAATGCGGTGCACGGCGCAATCTTCGAAATTCTGCAGAATACCGATTTAGATGCGAACCGCTGGGAAAACAATCTTGCCGGCGAGCCGCGTAATAAGTTTATTCAGAACCAGTTTGGAGCGGCAGTTGGCGCTCCGATCATCAAAAACAAACTGTTCATTTTCGGCGATTATCAAGGCACCCGCATAGCCACATCCGGCGGAAGCATTCAGAATCTTGGATACGGCGGATTTTTTACGATCCCAACGGCAGCGGAGGCGGGCGGCAATTTCTCCGGAGTGCTGGGAAAATCCATCGGTACAGTGAACGGGCAGAACATTCTGCAGAACCAGATATTCGACCCGACAACCACGGCCTGCACCAGCGGGTGCGTGCCTGGCACCTTGACGGCAGCGAGTGGGGCTACGCCTGTCTATACCCGCAGTCCATTTCCGGGGAATAGGATACCGACTACCGCGATGGACCCCGCGGCGGCGAAAATAGCCAGCCAGTTCCCAGCGCCGAACCAGCTTTTTGCAGGCGGCGCTTATCCGCAAAATGACTACTTCGTCGCAACTCCTGGCGATTTGAACCAGGACCAGGGCGATGGTCGCGTCGATTATCATCTCAACGATAACAACAGCATTTTCGGCAGCCTGAGTTGGTCGAACACCGCAAAGAGCAGCCTTGCGCCGATCCCGGGCGCCTTGGAGCTGGGCAGCTTCTATGGCACCAGTGAGACAGATCTGGGCCGCGATGCGGTGTTGAGCTGGACGCATATCTTCTCGCCGACGGTCGTGAACGAAGCACGCGTCGGCTTTAGCCGGTTAGTCACTCTCCGCGTTGGCGCGAATGCCACTACCGACGAGTTTAAGGCGTTCGGAATAGGGGGATACGATCCAACCACGGCGGCGGCAAACAACGGCGGCTTGCCGGCCATCAGCCTGGGGCGATACAGCAGTCCGATCGGCGCGAATGACTGGTTACCGACGAAGGAATACAGCAACGAGTGGGATTTAATCGAGAATTTGTCGATTGTGAAAGGCAATCACTCCATCAAGGTTGGCGGCGAGTTTAGAGAACTTCACTTCCCGTTCTTCCAGGTGCCCTTTCCGCACGGCGAAATGAATTTCTCCCAAACGGAGACTGCCTACCCGTCTAACTCCAACGATGCCGGGGGCAAAAACGGGAATTTTGCCGCGGACACGGGAGATGAAGTCGCGTCGTTCCTGCTGGGCTCCATCGACAACGGCCAAATCTCGACGACGAATTTCGTTTCTTCCACCAAGCAGGGGTATGCCGCGTATGTTCAGGACACTTGGAAGACCACTTCCAAGCTGACCTTGAACCTGGGCGTCCGCTATGAGCTGTTCTCACCGATTGGCGAGCAGTTCGGCAGACAGTCGAACTTCGTCCTGCAAGACATGACGTTGTATATTCCGAAAGGGCCGAACCAGAACACTCCGCTGCCGCCCAATTTCACTGCGCCGGCAACCATTAGCGGAGTCACTTTCCCGGCGTTGTTCCCGAATGTGACCGTATCCCGCGGGGCGGTGAATTCTTACCTGGTTCGATGGGACAAGCTGGACATCGGGCCGCGTTTAGGGTTCGCCTATAATGTTTTCCCGAAGACCGTGATTCGCGGGTTCTATGGCATCTTTTATGGTGGCGAGGAGAACCAGGGCGGAAATCCGAATCGCGGCGAGTCCGCGCCGTTCAACGAATCGCCCCAGTTGAATCGGCCAGCCGGAGTTGGCTCTTTCCAGCCCGATCCATTCTTCTCAAACGGAAATCCGACGGGAGGGGTTTCCGTAGGCTATCCGACTAACGTGTTCACTACGTTCCCGGTTTCTTCCTTGCAGTTCCGCGAATTGGCTACCGATTTCGACAATCCGATGGTGCAGGAATGGAACTTCTCCATCCAGCAGGAAATACCGGGCCAAATGGCGCTCGAAGTTGGTTACGAGGGCAACCATCAGTCGCACCAGTTACTCCAGCCGGATTTCAACGCGTGTCCGAATGTGTACACGACCAATTCGGCCATCACCTGCAATGCCCTGCGTCCGCAGCCGGACATCGGCTCCATCTCCGGAACGGCGTCGTTCGGCTATGGGAATTACGAAGCATTGACGGCGCAGTTGCAGAAGCGCTTATCCGCCGGCTTGCAGTTTCAAGCTGCTTACACCTACGGTCACGCGCTCGCCGATAGCGGGACCACGTTGTCGGGTTCGCAGGGCTTGGGCAACATCGACCCGCTCAATTATGGCGCTTCTTACTCGAGCGCCTCCTGGGACATTCGTCACAACTTCACGCTCGCAGGCAACTATGAAATCCCGTTTGGGCACGGTAAGCAGTATGGAGCGAATCTGAACAAATTTGTCAGCGCCATGCTCGGCAATTGGCAGGTAAACGGAATCCTTAGCCTGCGCACCGGTGTTCCCTACACGGTATATGCGAGCGGCTGCCAAGTCGTTAGCGATGGCGCTTTCTGCGGCCCCGAACTGCTCTCCGGAACGCCGAACCAGGCACCGTCCGGCGGACGTACACCCTCCGAATACTTCAATACCGCGAATTTTGGACCTCCGGCGCCGCTCTCTCAGGGCGACGTGGGTATGCAGAGCAACTACGGGCCGCCCACGAAGACCGTCGATTTCTCCATATTCAAGGACTTCCCCATCACGGAACGCTGGATCGTCCAGTTCCGCGCCGAGAGCTTCAATATCGGGAACACGCCTCAATTCAACCCTCCCGACAGCGGATTGCAGGACGCGAATTTCGGCAAGATCACGGGTACGCAAGCCGGAAGCGAACGCCACATTCAGTTTCAACTGCGATTGCAGTTCTAATCGACAAATCGCGGAATGGCGCTCCCTCACGGCCGGTCTGGGCTAAATGGGGGAGCGCCTTGATTTTGTGACTGGTTCTATGTCTGTGTGAAGGAAATCATCACCCTTGAACAACAGAGGCATCGCCAGAGCTTTTGCGGTTGCATACGAGCAGCAATCTCCGAAGTTGAGCCGCGCTTTGCTTTTGCCTCGGCCTTTACCGTATCGCCGGGAGGCCTCGATGGCCAGGAAAGCGGTGGCCGCGTCGAATTGGACGATCGCAATCTCCAGTTGAGGGATAAGCCGGTGAATCAGCAAATCGTATTCGGAGTCCGACAATGCGAGCCCTGCTTCCACCAGCGAGACTGCCGACATGCGCGGTTTGACCGGCGCGTCCGCGATCAGAGTGAGAAAGTTCTCCGCCTCCTCTTCAGAGCGTAGGATTGCGATCACTGCCGACGTGTCGATTACCATCTATGCCGATTTCTTCGCGCGCGGCCTGGTACGCGCCAGGCGTTCCCGTTCCTCGTCAAGGTAAGCGTACATGTCGTCAAATACTTTCTTGGGAAGCGGCTCGACCGGGCCCTTCTCGAGCTTTGGCCGTAGCCATTTCATCACCTTTTCGTAACGCTCTTGCGCCCCCGCCGCCCATTCGCTTGCTTCAAGCTCTTTCTGCAGAAGATCGCGCAAAGCGGCGGTTTTATTCTTTCCGACGCGCCGCGCATAGCGATCGATCAGCTCACACGTTTTCTTGTCCGCGATGTAGGTAGCCACTGGTTTAGTATATACCTGTATATACTTCGCATAGCGCTGATGTAGGTTGATATTTGCCGCTGTTTTTCGTTCTACTGTTTCTTGTTAGCGATCCAGCACAAGCGCCGTCGCTGTTGCAGCGTGGGCTGATCGCGCTGCAGCACGCTCAATTGAGGGAGGCACAAGAAAACCTGGAACAAGCGTCACGGGCGGACCCGAAGAACCCATATGTGTGGGCTTCGCTCGCGGAAACGTATTTTCGGTTGAAAGAGCCCGAGAAAGCTTCCGCGGCGGCGGAAACGGCGGAAAAATCCGGCGGGGGCGATCCGCTTGTCGCGCATGCGCTGGCAATGTACTATTCGGAAGCGGGAGATCTTGCGCGCGCGGCGCAATTCGAAGAGCAGTATCGGGCCGCCGCATGGGAAAAGGCCAAAGCGGATCCTCGGATTGCTTTCGACTATGTGCAGATCCTGCTGCGGCGCGAAGAGTTCACGCGGGCTGCGGAGGTGACCGATGCGGCTCTCCAGGCGAATCCGAAGAACGCGCAGTTGATTCTAGCGCTGGGCGTTGCGCGATACGGCCAGCGACGCTTTGAGGATGCTATTGTGGCATTCCTGAAGGTGATCGACATCGATCCGGCAATCGAGCAGCCATACTTGTTCCTTGGCCGGATGCTCGATCAAGCCGGGACGCATCTGGACGAAATCGAGAAGGATTACGCCGCCTGGGCCGCGCGAGATTCCGGAAACGCGGAGGCGCAGTTATTGCTTGCCAAAGCGCTACTCGCGAACGACTCCCAGAGTGAAAGAGCGGAGGCATTGCTGCGCCGCTCGATCGAACTGAATGGGAACGATTGGGAATCGCATTATGAACTCGGAGTTCTGCTGGCTGGTAAACGCGAGTATAAAGAAGCCGCCGGGGAATTAACGCGCAGCATCGAGCTCGACCCAAAGGAGCCGATGCCGCATTATCATCTGGCAAGGGTTTACGACCGGCTCGGCCAGCCTGAACAAGCGAAGGCCGAGCGAGAAGCGCATGAAAGACTGACGGACCACACGACTCCGCCGTAGCGCCCAGCTTGGCTACGCTGAGCCGCCGATAAACGGGGATAAACGCGGATTCTTGTTTAGCTGCCGTCAATTCCGTTACAGGTTCAGGTTTTCGTGAGCGTAGCGGAGGCACGAGACGACGTTCGCCTCTTCGATACGAACCTGCTCATCGTGCGAAAGCTGTGAAACACGCGGAAGCGGCGAGGGACGCTGCTCTTTTTGCACGAGCTTGAGCGCGCGCGCGAGGTAGAGGCCGTTGCGGTCCGGAAACGTGATCCAGTATTTGTCGGTCAAGCAGGGGACTTTCAGGGGATCGCGCGTGATCATTTCCAAGGAGAAGCGAGTTTTCGGACGGGCTTGACGGACCATCGAGATCATTCGGGGGAGATCCAGAAATCCATCGCTGAGAAGCACCTCGGAAAGCAAAAATCCATCGTTGTATGAAGCAACGCCCATGTTCTTCAGGTGAGTGGTGACAGCATAGGGAGCGAGCTTTTCGGCGACGTCCATCGGATCGTCCAAAAGTGAGATATTATTGCCGAAATCGAGGCAAGCGCCCAGGTATTCGCTCGAATGCTTTTTCAGGAACGCGACGAGCTCATCGTCGGTCCAATCCTTGTGGTTTTCAAGACCGAGAGGAATTTTGTACTTATCGAGGAGCGGCAGCGCTGCTTCGACTGACGTATCGCTCTGAGCTACATGCTCCCGCCAATCGGCAAGCGATGAAAACGTTTCGTATCTTCGCGTGCCCAGGCAAGCGGAGCGCAAAGCGGTAGCGCCGACGGTTTGGGCATCTTTCAGGCTCTGCTCGAAAACAGAAGTGTCGCCGTTGCGGGGCAGTGGAACCATGGCTTCGAGATACATGCCCAACTGCTCGGCGCGAGCGCGAATCTTCGGCAAATCACCATGGATCGCGGATTGAATACCTGCCGCGCCGAGCGAATGGCAATGCTCGAGAAACTCGTAGGTATCCTTCGGACGCCAGGCAGTCATGTACGAGGTCGTCGCGATGCCGACGGGGCTACGCGGAAGCGAGGGAGTCGATTGTTCGGCCATAAGCGGAAGTATAAGAGAACCGGTGGCGAGACCGGCTGAGCCGGTGCGGAGAAAGGCGCGCCTATTCATGAAAACCTACGATTTCTGAAAAACAACAAAGTGACGATCGCGGAGTTTAGACAACAAAATGAGAGCAGCAAGAGCGCGGGGGTCATGCTGTGAGTGGAATCGCGGATCTTGCCGACCAGGTAAGGGCTTACATATCCCCCAAGGTTCCCGACGGAGTTGATCCAGGCGATACCGGCGGAAGCGGCGGTTCCCGACAGAAAAGCAGTCGGCAACGACCAGAAAGTGGAGGATGCCGAAATGACTCCGGAAGCGGCAAGCGTGAGGGCCACGAGGCCCAGCGCTCCGGGAATTCCGGGAATGGCGGAGAGCGCGAGACCCACGGCCCCAGCGGTAGCGGAGAGCGCAACATGCCACCTGCGCTCACCAGTGGCATCGGAGTGGCGTCCGACCAGCATCATGACGACGGCCGTGACGCCCCAGGGAATCATCGTAAGCAGGCCGATGCGCCACGGATCTTTTGTGAGCGTGTCTTTGACGATTTGCGGAAGCCAAAAACTGATTCCATAGCTACCCATCACGGTGCCGAAGTAGACCAGACCTAATAGCCAGACCTTTACACTGCGGAAGGCGTCCAGCAGGCTATGGTGGCCGCGGCCGGCGGATTTCACGTCCTCGTCTTGTTGCAGGCGCTCGATCAAGAGCGACTTTTCGAGATCGCCGAGCCATTTCGCTTTGTGCGGGGTATCCGCGAGAAAGAACATGGTAACGATTCCGGCGACGATAGAGGGAGCGGCTTCAGCGATATAGAGCCACTGCCAGCCGCGCAAGCCGCCAACCGACGACATTCTATCGAGAATCCAACCGGAAACCGGGCCGCCGATGACGCCTGAGAGAGGAATGGCGGTCATAAAGGCGGCAACCATCCTGGCGCGATGCTTCCGGGTATACCAAAACGTCAGGTAGAGGATGACGCCCGGGAAAAAGCCGGATTCAACAATGCCCAGAAGGAAACGCACCGCATAAAAACCGGTGGCGCTCTTCACGAACATGGTGCATCCCGAGACGATGCCCCAGACGATCATGATGGGGCCGAGCCAGTATTTAGCGCCGATTTTTTGCAGGGCGATGTTGCAGGGAACTTCAAAAAAGAAATAGCCGATGAAGAAGATGCCCGCGCCGACCCCATAGACGGCATCGCTGATGCCGAGATCCTGCTGCATCTGCAGCTTCGCAAAGCCGACGTTCACGCGGTCAACATAGGCAAAGATGTAGCAGAGAAATAGAAACGGAATGATCCGGCGGGTAACCCGGCGATACACACGCTTCTCAAAATCGGGTGCGTAAACGGCGGATTCACCCTGAGGCATCAGATTTCCCGTTTCCCGGCGAGGCCAGTCAAATAGTCGCAGCCGCGGGCGGTGAGCGCCATCATGGTCAGCGTAGGATGCTTATCGCCGGTAGTAACGAAGCAGCCGCCGCCGAATACGAATAAGTTCGGAATGTCGTGGGTCTGGCAGAAGGAGTTGAGAACGCTATTTTTCGGGTCCGCCCCCATGCGGCAGGTACCGACCTCATGAATAAGGCTGCCGGGAATGCTCATGAACGGCTTGGAGTCCACTATTTCGCCACCGGCGGCGCGGAACAGTTCCTGAGCGCGAGCGAAGAAATCGTCGTAGAGCTTTCGGTCATTGTCGCAATGGGCGCAGTGAATTTTCAGAACGGGGATTCCCCATTTGTCGCGGACTTCAGGGTCGATCTCGACGAAGTTCTCCTTGCGGGCGAGCATCTCGCCACCCGATAACCATACGCGCGCCTGAGCCGGATACAAGCGCTTCACTTCCTTTTTGTAATCGGAACCGAAACCGGGAAGCGAGGGGACGAAAGCCGGAAATTGGCTGGCGCCACCGGACGCGCTCATGGCGTAGCCCCGAATAAACTTGCCGGAACCGGGACGAGCGCCGATATTCGAGGAATTCGGGATGTAGAGGCCTCCCAATTTGCCATCATCGTTGCGAATCGCGGCTCCTTTCAGGGCCGGCAAAAAACCGCTGACGCCGGCTCCGCCGATCTGATCCATCAGATAGTGTCCCAGGATGGCGCTGCTGTTGGCGAGACCGCCGGTTTGCGAGTTCAACAGGAGCCGTGTATTTTCGAGCGATGAACCCGCAAGCACCACCACGCGAGCTTCGATTTCGACGGGGCGATTGGTGTATCGCTCGATATAGCGAATTCCCCTGACGCGGTTTCCGCTATCGGCGAGGACGTGGCTGACAACCGAATCGCAAAGCACGGTAAGGTTGCCGGTTTTAAGCGCGGGCGGAAGAGTTACCGCGATGGTGCTGAACATTGCCCCCACGTCGCAACCGTTGATGCAATTCCCGCAATAATGACAGGGCGGCCGATTGTTCCACATGCGGGTTAGTTGGGCAACTCGCCTCGGCGTTGCAGACACGCCGGTTTTGCGGCAGGCCGCGTCAAAGATGGTCTCCGCGCAGTTGAAGGGCATGGGAGGGAGGAAGACGCCATCGGGGAATTGCGGCAGGCTCGCGGGGGCGGCACTGACACCGATGAATCGCTCGACCCGGTCATAATAAGGCGCGATATCGCGGTAGGAGATCGGCCAATCGTCACCATAGCCGTCTCTTGAAGCTGCTTTAAATTCAAGATCGGACATGCGGTCGGATGCGCGGGACCAGTGAAGCGTACGACCGCCGAGAATGCGGGATCGCGACCAGCGAAAGGGCATATCCGGCGCAGTGGTGTACGGATTGTCCCGGTCGTCAATCATGATGCGGTAATTGAATTCGGTAGAACCTCTGAAATATTTCTTGAGCAAGCCGGGCTGCCCGGCGCCGCGGAAAGGCAGCTCATAAGGCCAGCGATGGCGAAATTCCTTATAAGCCTCAATATGCGATCCGGCCTCCAACAAAACTACTTTGAAGCCGCTTTTCGCGAGCTGCATGGAGGCCCATCCGCCGCATGCGCCGGACCCTACTATCGCTACGTCGTATTTTTGCATGGGTCAGACCTGCCGATGTTCCGGATGGGTGCAGGCGGGAAACTCCGTGAGATATGCGTTGCCCTTGTATTCAAGCACATCGATGAGCCCCACCCGGGAAGTGTAGAACGCATGCACCGTCATGTCTTTCAGAAGCCGATAGACGGAATATCCTTCCTCATGCGATCTCGAGCGGTCCTGCTCCGGTTCCGACATGCGCCGCACCAGGGAAACTTTTTCTTCGGGCGAGAGCTGTCCAAATTGCCGGGAATGAAGCCAGCTCATGGCGTTGCGCCACTGGTCCTGCGTCTCAGGCGCGTACTCGGCTGCCGCACTCAATACGAAATCGATGAAAGGGGCGACGTGGGCATCGCGCGCGCCAGGAGTGTCGTCGGTTGGGATAAGGATGGCTGTGAAAGCATCCAGGCTCTGAAAATCTTCAGGAGAAAAAAACTTCGGTTCGTAGGAGTTCCAATCGTGGGGATCGGGTGGGGCGAAGGAGTGTGTGTGAGCGGCCTGCGGCTCGGTCGCCCGCAACCAAGAATCGAAAAATTCAGCGCCACCGGCAGCCGCGGCGGCTCGTAGAACCATCCAGCCGGCATCCCGCCGCGTTATGGTCCGGTCCTTGTCGAAGCTCACTTCGCGCACCACCCGCCATCGATGAGGATATCTGTTCCCGTGATAAAGGAAGCTGCCTCTGAGCAGAGAAAAGAGGCGAGCGCTCCAATTTCCTCCACTTTTCCCCAACGGCCCATGGGAAGGCTCGCGAGGAATTGCGCGTTCACTTCCGGATTCCGCATGATCGGCTCATTCATTTCGGTAGCGAACGGTCCGGGGCTGATGCCGTTGACTGTAATGCCTTCCCCCGCAAGCTCCAGCGCGAGGGCGCGGGTTAGACCGAGCATTGCGGACTTGCTGGAAGAATAGGCGCTGCGGCCCGGCAAAGAGACATGGCTCATGATGGAGGTCATATTCAAGATGCGCCCATATCCGGTGCCCCGCATGTGGGGGACAAAGGCGCGGCACATCAAGAAGACGCTGGTGAAATTGGTGTCCATTACGCTGCGCCACTCATCGAGCGAAAAATCGATCAGATTTTTTCGAATATTGATTCCCGCGTTGTTGACGAGGATCCGCACCGGCCCTAGTCGATCTGAGATCTCCGACTGCAGGCGCTGTACGTTTTGCTCATCGCTTACATCGGCGAGGAACACTTTCGCCTTTCCACCCGCGCCTTCTATCCTGGCTTGTACACCCTGAAGCTTACCGGCGTCACGGGAAACCAGCGCGATGGTTGCCCCAGCTTCGGCGAGAGAGAGCGCCATGGCCTCCCCGAGCCCTCTGCTGGCGCCTGTGATGAGGGCTATTTTGCCCGTCAGATCCGGTTTAGATTGTGCTTGAATCTCTCTACCTCCTGGTGGTTCAGTAAGATCCTCTCGGCATTGTCACTTGATAGAGCTGCGTGTCTTTATATGGCCCGGGAAAATCTCCCAGATACCTCAATGCGGCGTGAATGTCGAGCAGCCGCCGGAGCAGCCAATCCTCCGGATAATCGGGAGTGCCAAGAACCAGGAACTCCGGATGTTCCGCGACAAACTGCCGGTATGGTTCAACTTTAGCGCGTATAGGAAAGTGCTCCTTCAGCGTGGGAAACCCCTCAAAGATGGTCGCATGAGCGTAATCGACGGCGAATTGCCGATCGGTGAGATAGTAGAGGCGCGAGACGATAGGCGGACCCTCATATTTATCCATTTCAAGGAAGGTTAAGCCGCTGGCGGCTACCAGTGGAAGATCCGGCCGGATCCGCTCGAAGGGAGAAACCGGAACGGAAGCGGAAGAAGACGTTCTCCAGGCATGCGCCACGCTGAGCAGCGGAAGCGCCAGGCCCAGAGCAGCAATATAAACAAGCAGTACGCAGCAAGCCACCGCCGCGGCGAGGCGATTGAGGTTCGAGTAGATCGCGATAAAAAAGGCGAAGAGCAGGCCATAGGCGAAGGCCGCAGGGAGCCCATAGCGAGCAAAGAAAGCGCTGTGCGACCTCATCATAGCCAAATTCACAATGATGGGAATGGCAAGCAAGCCTAAGCTGAAGACACCCTCGAGCGGGGTCATGAGCGCGGCAGCTTCCGTTCGGGGCCGTTCGCGCCGAAAGACGACCACCAGCGCGATCAAGGCGGCAAGCAGCAGAATGCCTCCTTCCGGGCCAATACTGCCGATATAAAACGAGGCCATCTTACGGATGGAGGCTTGAAAGACAGCCGGGAAGACGTCTCCCCGATAGCCTCTCATGATCGGAATGTAGACAACCAGAATTGTGGACGGGAGCAGCAGAGCAGCCCAAAGCGCCCAATCGAACCTACGGGTCCGATACCAGCGGAATAGCTCAGCGAGGCAAAATGGAGCAATGTAAAAGAGCGTGAAAAAATGGCTCAACATCATGCCGGCTACGGCAAGAGCGAGTACTAGGACGGAGGTTTTGCTTCGAACAGGTTGAACCGCGCTCTGCCACGCCAGCATCGCGATGCCGAAGAATCCGACGATGAGAGCATATGGGCGTGCTTCGGTCGAGTAATACAGGAAGGGACTCGCCCAGAACACGAGCATCGCTAAAAGGCCGTAAACAGGACGGAGCCGTCGCGAAACAAACCGGTAGAAGCACAAACTGCCGACCAGGAACGCCACTATGGACGGGAATCGCGCCGCGTAGGCGCTGTCGCCAAACAAGGCCAGCGAGCCCCGCACAGCCAGGTAGCTCAAGGGAGGGTTCAGGTCGAGCCGGAGGGCTTGCCAAAAGCGCTCCATCGAGGAAGATTTCGCGATGTAATAGGTAAATAACTCGTCGTGCCATAAGTGGCGGGCCGCGGCCAGAGCGGTTATGGCGAGATAGAGCAGAATCACGCCAAGCAGAACAAGCGTGGAGTCAAAGGAGGTGAAGCGGACCGCCTCGAGGCGATTACGGGCACTCTCCAGCCACGCCGCCGCATGGGGGAACCGATACTGAGTCTCCGCGTGAGGCAAAGACGGGCGACTGGAGGGCAAGTCAAATTGTACCGGGTTGCCGGACGGCGATCGAGAGCCGTGGCATTGCGTGGGACTGCTATTCTGAAGCGCAAAGGGTAATCCGAATGAAGGTCGTGATTCTCTGTGGGGGATTAGGGACCCGGTTGCGCGAAGAGACCGAGTTCCGGCCGAAACCGCTGGTGGATGTCGGCGGACGTCCTATCCTCTGGCACATTATGAAGCTGTACGCGCATTACGGATTTCGCGACTTTGTTTTGTGCCTGGGATACCGCGGGAACATGATCAAGGAATATTTCTTGAACTACGAGGCGATGAATAACGACTTCACGATTTGCCTCGGCCAGAAATCCCAGATTGACTACAACGACAACCATGAAGAACAGGATTTTCGGGTAACTCTCGCGGAGACCGGCGCCGAAGCTATGACGGGAGGCCGTTTAAAGCGGGTGAAACGTTATCTCAAGAACGAGGATTATTTCATGGTGACGTATGGCGATGGCGTCAGCGACGTGGATGTCGCGAAGCTTCTCGAGTTTCACCGCAGTCACGGGAAACTGGCCACCGTAACAACTTTCCGCCCCGTTTCGCGGTTTGGAATTCTGGATATCAACCAATCGAGCCAAGTGATGAATTTCATCGAAAAGCCGAAATCGGATGCGTGGGCGAGCGCCGGGTTTTTCGTATTCGAGCGGGCCATTTTCGATTACCTGGATGGCGACCAATGCGTGCTGGAGCACGAGCCGCTGGAAAAGCTTGCGGCGGAAGGCCAATTGATGGCATACCACCACGAGGGGTTCTTCTTCGCAATGGATACCTATCGTGAATACCAGGTGTTGAACGATCTCTGGAAGTCCGGGGAAGCGCCGTGGAAGAAGTGGACGTGAAAAGCTTCTGGCGCGACCGGCCGGTCCTGGTGACGGGCGGCACCGGCCTGGTGGGTGGGTGGCTGATGGGGCGTCTGCTCGAATCCGGCGCCGATCTGGTTTGTCTGGTGCGGGATTGGACGCCGCAGAGCGAGGCAGTGCGCAGCGGAACGCTCGACCGTATCAACGTAGTGCGCGGAGACGTGTGTGACCGCGACATATTAGAGCGCACGATGGGGGAATACGAGATCGACACAGTCTTCCATCTAGCCGCTCAGACGATTGTCGGTATCGCGAATCGAAATCCGGTCTCGACTTTTGAAAGCAATATCGCGGGGACTTGGAACGTGCTCGAAGCCTGCCGCCGCTCACCATGCGTGAAGGCGGTTATAGCGGCGTCTTCCGATAAAGCTTATGGCGATCGGGAGAAACTGCCGTATTCCGAAGACACGCCGCTCGAAGGACGCCACCCGTATGATGTGAGCAAATCCTGCTCAGACCTTATAGCGCAGGCATACGGCGTGACATACCGGCTACCGGTCGCGATTACGCGCTGCGGAAATTTTTATGGCGGCGGCGATCTGAATTGGAATCGCATCGTACCGGGGACAATCCGGTCGGTGATTCGAGGCGAGCGTCCGGTAATTCGCTCGGACGGGCAGTTTGTCCGCGACTATTTCTATGTAGAGGATGGCGCGGCGGCCTACATGCTGCTGGCTGAGCGATTGCTTGTCGAGGGCGATGGCATCCTGGGGCGAGCCTTTAATTTTTCCAATGAGATTCAGGTCACTGTCTCGGACTTGGTGGACCGTATCCTGCGAAAGATGGGTTCCTCGCTCGAGCCTGAGATTCGCAATAAAGCAAGCAACGAGATCCGGCATCAGTATCTCAGCGCTGAACTGGCCAGGAAGAATTTAGGTTGGCGACCGCTGTTTACGTTGGAAGAGGGTCTGGCGCGAACTATTTCCTGGTACCGCAATTACCTTGGGGGTTCCGACGATGAGTTCTCCGGCCGAGAATTTGCGGCAGCGCATTCTCGCTCTGGTCAGTGAATATCACGAAGCGGAATTCGCGCCGCGCCCGTTCGTTGCCGGTGAAACGGCAATTCCGGTTTCGGGCCGTGTGTTTGACGCCGAGGATATGCGCTCGCTGGTCGATTCGTCGCTTGATTTCTGGCTGACGACCGGGCGTTTTGCGGCGCAATTTGAAAAGCAATTCGCGCGTTGGTTTGGAATCCGCACGGCAACCCTGGTCAACTCGGGTTCGTCGGCGGACCTGCTGGCCATTACGGCTCTGACCTCACCCAAACTGGGCGAGCGCCGTCTCAAGCCGGGAGATGAGGTGATTACCGTCGCGGCCGGATTCCCTACTACAGTAAATCCGATCATTCAGAACGGTCTCATTCCGGTTTTCGTTGACGAGCATATCCCGACCTACAACATCGATGTGAACCAACTGGAAGAGGCTCGTTCCGAGCGCACGCGCGCAGTAGTAATAGCGCACACGCTGGGGAATCCTTTCGACCTGGATGCCGTTACCGAGTTTGTCCGCAAATACGATTTGTGGCTGGTCGAAGATTGTTGCGATGCGGTGGGCGCCACTTACAAAGGTCAGAAAGTGGGAACATTTGGCGACCTTGCGACCGTGAGCTTCTATCCCGCGCACCACATCACCATGGGCGAGGGCGGATGCGTTCTGTCTGAAAAGCCGCTTTTCAAGACAATTGTCGAATCGTTCCGCGATTGGGGGCGCGATTGCTGGTGCGAGCCGGGCAAGCAGGATACTTGCGGCAAACGATTCGATTGGCAATTAGGCGACATGCCCCGTGGGTACGATCACAAGTACACGTATTCGCATATTGGTTACAACCTCAAGATGACCGATATGCAAGCTGCTGTCGGGGTTTCGCAGCTTAAGAAACTTCCTGAATTTATCGAGAGACGTCGCGCCAATTTTCGAGCGCTGCGGGAAGGTCTCAAAGATCTCGGGGAGTTCTTCATCCTTCCCGAAGCAACGCCGAATTCCGAGCCGAGCTGGTTCGGTTTCCCAATTGCCGTGCGCCCGGGCGCGCCCTTCAACCGCAATCAGGCGATCGCCTTCCTGGAAGGCCGCAAGATCGCCACGCGGCTTCTGTTCGGTGGCAACCTGCTGCGGCAACCGGCTTATCAAGGCATTAAGCATCGGGTAGTGGGAACGCTCGAAAACACGGACTTCATCATGAACCAGGTGTTCTGGGTCGGCGTTTATCCGGGCATCGATTCGGAGATGCTCGCGTACATGCTCGACATCTTTCATCGGATGCCGGCAGCACAGCTTGTTGCGCTCTGAGGCTCGATGGCGCACGCGCTCGCGCAGGATCTCGATCACATTCTCACGCATGCGGGGAGCATCTTGGACGCTCTGCGCGGGCAGAATATTTTCATCACTGGCGGGACCGGCTTTGTCGGCGCCTGGCTCGTTGAGAGTTTCGTGTGGGCCAATGAACGCCTGAACCTGAATGCCCGGGCAGTTCTGTTGACGAGGAATCCGGATTCGTTCCGGACGAAAGCGCTGGATGCCGCCAATCATCGATCGATACAGTTCTTGCAAGGGGAAACCGATTCGTTCGAGTTTCCGGAAGGTGAGTTTCCGTTCGTCATTCATGCGTCGACTGAGACTTACTTTGAGGCGACTCGGGAACAGCCGGTGTCGATCTTCGATCGAGAGCTAAACGGCACGCGCCATGTCCTCGAATTTGCCAGGACTCACGGAACGCGCAGATTCCTGTTCACCAGCTCAGGCGCGATCTACGGAAAACAGCCCGTTGAGCTTACGCACATTCCCGAAGATTATGCAGGTGCGCCGTTGAGCACGGATCCGAGCTCGGCTTACAGTCAGGCCAAGCGCATTTCCGAATGGCAGTGCATGATGTACGGGAGTCAGTACGGATTCGCGGCTTTGATTGCGCGGCTCTTCGCTTTTGCAGGGCCGCACCTGGCGCTCGGCGCTAACTTCGCGGTGGGCAACTTCATTCAAGACGTACTTGGCGGCGGCCCGCTGCGGATCGTGGGCGACGGTACTCCTTACCGTTCCTATTTGTACGCCGCGGATCTCGCGATCTGGCTATGGACGATTCTTCTCGAAGGAGCGGCAGCGCGGCCGTATAACGTTGGATCCGGGGACGCGGTCACGATAGTGGAGTTGGCGAATATCGTAATTGCGAATACAGCGCCTGGCAGGCCTATCGAAATTGCGCGCAAAGCCGTGCTGGGAGCTCCGGCGGCCCGCTATGTGCCGTCCGTGGAGCGCGCGCGCACCGAGCTTGGTTTGAGGACTATTGTCCCGCTGGACGAGGCAATCCGCCGTATGTATCGATGGAACCGAGCGTTGAAGGGTAGCCTGAGTGCTATGCCATAATCTCAGCAGATTCGGGGAAAGGCTTCATGACGGCCCATAGCGCAGTAAAAATCGGCAAGAAGCTAATCGGAGAGGGTCAACCCTGCTACGTCATCGCGGAGATTGGGATCAATCACAACGGAGACATCGATCTTGCGAAGCGGCTTATCAGCGTAGCCGTGGCGGCAGGCTGCGACGCGGTTAAATTCCAGAAACGCACGATAGATATCGTGTACACGGCGGACGAATTGGCCAAGCCGCGGGAAAGCCCCTTTGGCACAACTAACGGAGATCTCAAACGCGCGCTGGAGTTCGATATCGAACAATACCGGGATATCGATGCGTATTGTAAAGCGGTAAAGATTGCATGGTTTGCATCGTGCTGGGACGAGCCTTCTGTCGATCTGATCAATCGGTTCGACGTGCCGTGTTTCAAGATCGCTTCGGCCTCGCTCACGGACGATAATCTGCTCCGCCATACACGAGCCGCCGGCAAGCCACTGATCGTGTCGACTGGAATGAGCACGCTTGCGGAGATTGACCATGCGCTCGAAGTGCTGGGATATGAAAATATGATTCTGCTGCACGCGTGCAGCACCTACCCGGCCCTGTATGAAGAATTGAATCTGCGCGCCATCCCCTCCCTGCAGGAACGGTATGGGCTTCCGGTCGGATACTCAGGCCACGAAACGGGCATACCTTCGAGTGTTGCGGCGGTTGTGCTCGGAGCATGCTGTGTAGAGCGGCATATCACGACGGATCGGGCAATGTGGGGAAGCGACCAAGCGGCTTCACTCGAGCCGAACGGAATCACTCGTTTGGTTCGCGATATCCGGTTAATCGAGCAATCGATGGGCGACGGCGTGAAGCGGGTATTTGAGCGAGAGTACCAGCTGATCAAGAAATTGCGGCGCGTGGGCGCGGCTACGGTTCCCGCATGACGGGTCTGAAGGCCATAGCGCTTGACGTCGATGGAGTTCTGACGGACGGCGGAGTGTGGTGGGGGCCGGGCGGGGAAGAGTGGAAGCGCTTTTCTTTTGCGGATATTATGGGCGTCTCGCTAGCGCGCAAAGCGGGGCTTGTGGTGGTTCTGATCTCGGGCGAAGATAGCCCGCTGGTGGACCGGTTCGCGACAAAGATGGGCATCACCGATGTCGAGAAGAGCTGTAAGGATAAAGCCGGCGCGTTACGCCGCTTCGCGGATCGCGCCGGTCTGGCATTATCGGAGATCTGCTTTATGGGCGACGATGTCAACGATGTCGCCGCGATGCAATTAGCGGGTCTCGCCGCAGCCCCTGCCAACGCACACGCCGATGCGCGTCGATGCGCCGCTTTCCTGTCGGGCAAGGACGGGGGCAATGGCGCGGTCCGCGAGCTGGTGGATGCGGTACTCGCCGCGCGCGCGCCGGACTCGAAAGCAAAACCGTCTAATAATGCCTAAAGTTTCGGATTATGTGATGCAGTTTGTCGCGGATCAAGGCGTCAAACATGTCTTCCTGGTGACCGGCGGCGGCGCGATGCACTTAAACGAGTCGCTTGCCAAGTGTCCGCAAATCGAGCCGGTCTGCAACTCGCATGAGCAAGCCAGCGCGATCGGCGCCGAAAGCTACGGCAAAGCGACGAATCGTCTAGGAGTCGCCCTGGTCACTACGGGCCCTGGCGGTACTAACGCAGTTACGGGAGTGGCGGGAGCGTGGCTCGATTCGACACCGTGCCTATTCATCTCGGGACAGGTAAAACGCCCCGACCGCATGTTCGACGCTGAGGGCCGGCCGCTCGGAATGCGGCAGCTCGGTGTTCAGGAAGTGGATATTGTCTCGATTATCAAGCCGGTGACCAAATACGCAGTCACTGTTCTTGATCCGCTCACGATTCGCTATCACTTGGAGAAAGCGGTTCATCTTGCCACGTCGGGACGCCCCGGACCGGTGTGGGTGGATATCCCGCTGGACGTGCAGGCATCGCCCATTGAGGTGGAGAGTCTGAAAGGATTCAATCCCGCTGAACTGGAATCGTCCTGCGGCGACTCGAACTTGGCGAGCCAGGTGGAAAAGACAATTCAGGCGCTGAATCGTTCGGAGCGGCCGCTGTTGTTTGCGGGAAACGGTATTCGGCTGGCGCGCGCGGAGGGCGAGTTTTCGGAACTGGTTCGACTGCTTAAGATACCTGTTGTGGCGACCTGGTGCGCGGCCGATTTGATCGCGAGCGACGACCCGTTATACGTGGGCCGTCCCGGCTCGGTCGCGGCGCGCGGAGCGAATTTTGCACTACAGAACTGCGATTTTCTTCTCACCATTGGCGTGCGCCTGGATTTCGCAATTACCGGCTATGCGCCGGATAAACTCGCGCGGGAAGCCTACAAGGCGATGGTGGATATCGATCCAGCCGAGTTAGACAAGCTGAAGGGCTATATTCAGCAACCGGTCCGCGCCGACGCGAGTGATTTTCTGCGCGAGATTTTGCGGCAGCGAGACAGTGTAAAGCAGCGGAGACGGCGCGCCTGGGACGCGCGCTGCGCTGAATGGAAGACGCGGTATCCGGTGGTTACGGAAGAGCATCGGAAACCGGAAGGGCGGGTCAGCATCTACCATCTCGCCGAAATAATCGGCCAGGAGACCAACCCGAACGACCTTCTGATCAGCGGCAGTTCCGGAAGCGGAATCGAGATTTTCCTTCTAGCTTGTCCAACCCGAACCGGCCAGCGCATTTTCCATACCGCGGGCCTGGGATCAATGGGCTTCGCGCTTCCGGGTAGTATCGGCGTGTGTCTGGCTGGAGGACGCCGCCGGACGGTCTGCGTGGACGGCGATGGAGGATTCCAGTTCAATATTCAGGAGCTGGAAACGGTCGCCCGTCTGAATTTGCCAATCAAGTTTTTCGTGCTGAACAACGATGGATATGCCTCGATTCGAGCTTCGCAAGCGAACTATTTCGGCAAGGCAAGCATCGGGTGCGACGAGCGCACGGGATTGACTGTCCCCAACATTTCAAAAGTGGCGGCAGCTTACGGAATCCAAACCGGCGTGATTGCGGATCAAACAAATCTGCGCCACGATGTCCGGCGCGTTCTCGATACGTCCGGACCGGTGGTCTGCGACGTCCGCGTGATTCCAGACGAGATCCGCGCCCCCCGCCTTTCGAGTGTCCAGCGCGACGATGGCTCATTTGTGTCCAAGCCGCTCGAAGATCTATGGCCGTTCCTTCCCCGGGAAGAATTTCTGGCGAACATGATAGTCAGGCCGTTGCCGGAATAAGTATGACGTCCGCCTTACAGGAAGTGAAAGATATTCTTAGCGAGCCGCTGCCGTCCGTTATGGAGCGAGAGCGGTTTGCGTTGGATCGTCTCCTCGAAGTCGCGAAGAACAAGGTGGTTCTATTTGGCGCAGGGAACTTAGGCAGGCGCTCGCTGGCATGTCTTCGAAGCATCGGCATCGAACCGCTTGCGATGACAGACAGAAATTCACATCTATGGGGTTCGGAAATTGAAGGCTGTCCCGTTCTTTCCCCGAAAGATGCAGCCCGGCGTTACGGATCTCTGGCTGTTTTTATCGTGACCATCTGGAACGCAAACCACTGGTATGGAATAACTCAAAAGGAGCTTTCGGACTCCGGCTGCTTGCGTGTTGCTCCGGTTTCGGCCGTTTATTGGCGTTTTGCGGATGAGCTTCTTCCGTTCTTCTGTCAGGATTTGCCTCACAAGTTGTATCAGGAAGGGGATCGTGTACTTCGAGCGGCAACGATCTGGTCGGACGAGCAGTCCCGTAACGAATACGCATGTCAGATTCGCTGGCGTGCTCAGGGTGATTGGGGCTGGCTTAAGGGGCCGGATCCGGAAGAGTCCTACTTCCCGGAAAGTATTTTCCAGTTATCGAAGGAGGAAGCGTTCGTCGATTGCGGCGCGTTCGATGGCGACACCATTCGAGCTTTCCTAACACGAAGTGGCGCGGATTTCCGATCCATCCTTGCGATTGAAGCCGATGCCCTCACGTTTCCGCGGTTAACCTCTTATCTTAGAGACCTCGATCCGGAAATTCGTTTAAAGATAAATGCATTGCATTGCGCGGTCGGCGCAAAAAGAGGACCGATATCTTTCAGCGATACGGGTGGGGTTGATTCTCATGCCGATGGCTCCGGCTCATCGACCGTCCAATGTTTTCCGCTGGACGACTTGCTTGAAAACACGCCGATCTCCTACATCAAGATGGACATTGAGGGAGCCGAGTACGACGCGCTGACCGGTGGAAAGAAAACGATTGCAAGAGATCGTCCCGTCCTCGCATTTTGCGTCTATCACGCTCAGAATGACATCTGGCGGCTCTCGCTGCTGATCCGCGAGATAGTTCCCGAGTACCGCTTCTATTTGAGGCTGCACGAGGGCGATGGCTGGCAGACGGTCGCTTATGCCGTGCCCCCGGAACGGGCCAGAAGGACCTGACCTCTGCACAAAGAGCGATGAAGACGATTAGCATTCTGACGCCGTGTTACAACGAGGAAGCCAACGTCGATGAGCTCTACGAGCGGGTTCGCGTGACGATGGCCAAATTGAACCGGTACGCGTACGAGCACATCTTCATCGACAACAGCTCGCGAGATACCACCGTCGCGATTCTCAAGCGGATTGCGCAGCGGGATCGTAACGTAAAAATCATCGTCAACGCCCGGAATTTTGGACATATCCGATCCCCGATGCACGCGTTTCTTCAAACGCGCGGAGACGCTGTGATCGGCATTGTCGCCGATCTGCAGGACCCTCCGGAGTTAATCCCCGCCATGATCGAAAAGTGGGAGAACGGATATTCAATGGTGCTCTGCGTGAAGAGGAGCAGCGAAGAGCACGGGCTGATGTTCTGGATTCGGACGAAATATTACCGAACGGTAGAACGGCTCTCGTCCATCAAGACTTTTGAAAATTTCACCGGCTTCGGATTGTATGACCGGAAAGTGGTTGAAGCCGTCCGAGCCTTCGACGATCCATACCCTTATTTTCGGGGAATGATCGCCGACATCGGTCTGCCCTATCACGAGATCTTTTATGATCAGCCGCGCCGGAAACGAGGGATAACGAAGAATAACTTTTACGCGCTGTACGACACCGGGATGCTAGGCATCACGAACCTTTCAAAAGTGCCGCTGCGCGTGGTAACCTTTACGGGCTTCCTTGCCGCCGCCGCCTGCATTGTTGCCGCGCTCGGCTATTTCATATACAAGATACTCTTCTGGAACCGTTTTTCCATAGGCATCGCGCCACTAGTGATTGGCCTGTTTTTCTTCGCGTCAGTTCAGCTATTATCTTTGGGAATTATCGGTGAGTATATTGGATCCATACATACCTACGTTCAGAGACGCCCATATGTCGTCGAAAAAGAGCGCGTGAATTTCGAATTCCCTCCGGGCGAACCCTTCGGGGGAGCGGGAATAGATCTGAATTCCTCCTGAAGTTCGAAGAAGATCGGTTCTCAGACGGCTCGCGGCCTTTTTGCAGCGGTTGCGGCTGAGTGCGCCAAGCGTTGTGATAGTGTGATCGCCGAAGGCAATGTTAAATAATCGGAGGTTCCCAATGCTACGTTTACAAGTGATTCTATTGGTGATTTTATTTTGGGGAGTCGTGATGCCTCACTCGGATGCTCAAGCCTCAGCGAACCAAGCCGTGCTGTTGGTGGCAAACCAGGGAGACCGGGATCTTAGCGTGATCGATCCCGCAGCGGGTAGTCAACTGGCAACTGTACCCGAGGGCGGCATCACCGGCCATGAGGTAGCGGCCTCCCCGGATGGCCGTACTGCATACGTTCCGATGTATGGCAATTCAGGCGTCGGCAAGCCGGGGACCGATGGCCGCAACATGGTCGTGATCGACATTGCGGAACGAAAAGTAATCGGCAATCTCGACTTCGGGCACGGCGTGAGGCCGCATTGCGCGGTCTTCGGTCCCAAGGATGGGTTGCTCTACGTCACCACCGAGCTCGACCATGCGGTGACGATTATCGATCCGCATACGCTCAAAATTGTGGGCTCGGTTCCGACCGGTCAAAAGGAATCGCACATGCTCGCAATCTCCCATGACGGACGGCGCGGCTATACGGCGAATGTAGGAGCGGGAACGGTATCCGTTCTTGATCTGGAAGCGCGCAAGACAATCACAGTGATTCCGATTTCGCGAGAGACGCAGCGAATCTCGATCTCACCGGACGACGGCATGGTTTTCACGTCCGATCAGACCAAACCGCAACTCGCGGTGATCGACACGGCAACGAATAAAGTGAAGACCTGGGTTCCCCTGCCGGGTACGGGTTACGGCACCGCTTCGACGCGTGATGGAAAATGGCTTCTGGTCGCGGTACCCGGTGTGAACAAAGTGGCCGTGGTGGATTTGGCAACATTGAAAGTGGTTCGGACCGTGGATGTTCCGAAGGCGCCCCAGGAGATTCTGGTGCGTCCCGACAACCAGGTTGCGTACGTCTCTTGTAACGCAAGCCACAAGGTTGCCGCCATTAATTTGTCAGATTGGAAAGTAGAGAAGCTGATTGATGCGGGTAAAGGCGCCGATGGATTGGCTTGGGCTGCCGGGCAGTAGAGCTTCGCTGGTCTACGCGGCGGCATTGGTGGCATTTGCCGCGCAAATGGCGGGGCAAAGTCCGAAGAACAATCCTCAGAACTCGAGAGTGGAGCGCGGGCGGCAGTTTCTCGGCCTCGCCCCTCCGCCGGATCCGGCGGCTGCCGCGCGCGGAGAGAAGCTGTTCGTTCAGAACTGCGGCTTCTGCCATGGCAATAATGCGAGGGGTGCTGAGGGCCCGGATTTGTTGCGTTCCGCTCTGGTGCTTCACGACGCGAAAGGTGAGGTGCTTGGGCCGTTTCTTCACAACGGACGCCCGGATAAAGGTATGCCGGCGTTCGCTGCTTTGACGGATCCGCAAACTTACGATATTGCCGAGTTCCTTCACGCGCAGGTCGACGCCGCGGCGAATCGCTCCGGCTATAAAGTACAAAATGTGGTGACGGGCAGCGCCCCGGCGGGTGAAGAATATTTCAACGGAGCGGGCCATTGCAACCAATGCCATTCCCCGACTGGAGATCTCGCGCATATCGCAAGCAAGTTCGAACCGGCGGATTTGCAAGCTCAGTTCCTGTATCCGAGTGCATCCGGCAGTGATCAGGACGAGCGGCATTCTTTAGCGCCGAAAGTAAAGGTCACTCTTCCTTCGGGCGAAACCGTTTCGGGCGTGCTGAAACGCGTGGACGATTTCAACATCTCCATCTACGATTCTTCCGGCGCGTATCATGAGTGGTCGCGCGGCAGCGTCAAAGTGGAAATCGACGATCCGCTTCAGGCGCATCGCGAGTTACTGAGCAAATATACCGATAGTGACATGCACAATGTGCTGGCCTACCTTGAAACTTTGAAATGAATTTACGATGGTTAGTGCCGATCGCGCTAGCGGGTGCGCTCGCGGCGCAGATACTCGATCCAGCCAAGCTGCACGCTCCCCCTACGGACACTTGGCCTACCTATAACGGCGATTATTCGGGGCGTCGGTTTAGTCCACTCGCGCAAATTGACTCTTCAAACATCGGCTCTCTCTCAATGACCTGGATGTACCGGACCAACCCCGGCGTAATGAGAGGCGTCGGAACTCCTCAGATCAAATCGACTCCGTTAGAAGTGAACGGCATCCTCTATTTCACGGTTCCGGACCATGTGTGGGCGATAGACGCCCGCACTGGCGAAGAGCTGTGGCACTACAGTTGGGTCGATCACGGCGGCCATCTGCTCGGCAATCGCGGCGTGGGCATGTACGGTAACTGGCTTTATTTCCTATCTCCCGATGGCTGGTTCATCTCGCTCGATGCGAAGGACGGTAAGGAGCGATGGAAAACTCAAATCGCGGATTCAAAGCTGCAGTACTTCACAACTATGGCGCCAATGGTGGTCGGCAACCACATCATTGTCGGCGTGGGCGGCGATGCCATGGATGTGCCGGGCTATCTCGAAGCGCGCGATCCGGAAACCGGAGCGCTCCAGTGGCGCTGGAACACCGAGCCGAAGGCTGGTGAAGCTGGCGCGGAGACCTGGCCGAACCAAGGTGCGATGGAGCATGGCGGCGGCATGACCTGGCTGCCCGGCACGTACGATCCGGAGCTGAATTTGCTCTACTGGGGCACCGGCAATCCGAATCCGGTGTATGCAGGCCAAGGCCGAAAAGGCGCGGATCTCTGGACCTGCTCGATTGTGGCGCTGAATCCCGATACCGGCAAACTGGTCTGGTATTTTCAGGCCTCGCCCCACGACACTCACGATTGGGACGACGTGGAAACGCCGGTGCTGTTCGATGCTGAATTCCAGGGGAAGCGCCGAAAACTGCTCGCTCAGGCAGCCCGAAACGGCTACTTTTTCGTGCTGGATCGAACCAACGGGAAAAACCTGATCTCGGCTCCGTTCACCGGAACAAATTGGTCCGAAGGCGTCGATTCGGCCGGCCAGCCGATTCCGAATCCGAAGAAGCAGCCGCAGACCGACGGTGCTCTGCTGAACATCCAGGCAATCGGTGGAACAAACTGGTTCGCTCCGAGTTTCGATCCGGAGGCCGGACTGTTCTATGTGAATGCCATTCGAGGATATAGCCTCGCCTATCTCACCGATACCGATGAGAAGCCGGAAGGCTATGGCGGAAGCGGCCGGACTTTGTGGTCCCAGGGAGTTCTCGAAGCCATCGATTACCAGACCGGAAAGATTCGCTGGAGCCACGAATTTTCGGGAAGAGGGCAAGCGGCCTCCGGTATCCTGAGCACCGCGGGAAAACTCTTGTTCAGCGGCGATCCTTCAGGAAATCTGATTGCTTGGGACCCGCGCACCGGAAAGATTCTGTGGCACTTTCACCTCGAAGCTTCAGTAAGTAACGGTCCAATGACTTACGAACTGGACGGGCGTCAGTACTTAGTCGTGGGCGCAGGCGATACACTGTACGGCTTTGCGCTGCTTCATAAGTAAGTTAGACCTTTAGAAACCAGCGGCGTCGGTACAGGAAGTAAGCAAGAACATACATCAACAACACGTAAGCGATGGCGTAGAGCAGAGACGCGTTGATTGGCGAGGCAATTGGCTGGAATAACGTCTGGTACGCCCAGCCATGAAGGGAGCGCCCGCTGAAATGGACGCTGTCGAGCACCGTTGAGAATAGCTCCGCAACCATATAGACCCCTATCGCATTCATTCCAAGGATCACCACGGGTTGGATGCCTCGTCTCAGCTTGAGACCGTCCATACACCACACAAACATGGCGAATACCACAAAATCGATGCCGGCCATGAACAATGCGAACGAGTCTGTCCAGAGTTTCTTATTAATAGGCAGCCATATACTGCAAATCATCCCGATGGCAATCAGAACGTTACCCACCAGAAAGAGCCAAGTGACTCGCTCGCTGAGCTCTTTCTTCAGCCGCAGGATGTGTCCGGCCATGATGCCGAGCAAGGTTGTGGCAATCGCCGGGAGGGTGCTTACGATTCCTTCCGGGTCCCAGGTCTTAGTGGATGCGTAGTTATGAGCTCCGAGAACGATTCTGTCGACGTAGTGCGCGAGGTTTCCCTCCACACTCAAGTTGCCGGCACCGTAGCCGGGAACGGGGATGAGCGTCATCACTAGCCAGTAGGTTGTTAATAACCCTAGTATCCAAACGATCTGGCCCCGTAAGCGCGTGGTCAGGTAGATGGCCGATGCAATCAGGTAACAGATCGCGATACGCTGAAGCACTCCCATGAAACGCATAGTTCCCAAATGGAATTCCGGGAAAGCGTAAACGATCAGGCCCAATATGTAGAGAATCAGCGCGCGGCGGAAGACGGTTGAAAACAGTCGCCTTCGGGAAATACCAGATGCCATCCGCTTGCCGAGCGATAACGTGATCGCGACCCCGACAATCCAGAGGAACGAAGGAAAGACGGTGTCCGTGATCGTCCAGCCATTCCATCGGGAATGCTGTAGCGCCTTGTAACTGACATCTCCGCCCGCATCGTTTACCAGCACCATCAACGCCATGGTGACGCCGCGAAAAGCGTCCAACGAGACCAGACGGTGCGAGGAAGCCTTCTCGACGCTGGAGACGGCTGTCTGTTCAGCCGCGGTAGCGAGTACCTGCCTCACTCTCCGCCTAAAAGATAAACTTCATTCCTAATTGTAGGATGCGCGGGTTGTGAGCGGCCGTTGGATGCAAGAACGTTTGCGTGGCAATGCAACTCGGGTCGCCCGCGGAATTATTTGGCCCAGCATAGCACGAAGCGCCGCTATTGATGCCGTCCCATTGCGTATGGTTGAAGACGTTGAACCCTTCAGCGCGGAATTCCAGAGCTCGGCCTTCGCCCTTAATTGGAAAATGCTTGAAAAGACCCATATCCCAATTGGTGCGCGCCGGATTGTTTAGAATATTTCGTCCAGCATCGCCGAAGGTTAGACCAGTCGGATTGGCGAACGCCGCGGGGTTGTAGAGAAGCGGTCCGCTGCCCGCAACTTGGGAAACCGGGGGCGTGGCATTCGGGTTACCAATTATGTCTGGATAGGAACCCGTTCCCACGCCATTGCCGACACCGGCGTTGTCTCCGATTGCGCCGTTCGTCACCGTAAAGGGCGTGCCCGTTTCGAAGGTGATCAGGCCGGACAATTGCCAGCCACCCAGGAGCGAGTGAACAACGCCCGGCCTGGTAAAAAACGGCAGATCGTACACATAGCTGACGTTCAGCAATTGCCGCTGATCGAAATTGGAGCTGGCCCGAGTCCGTTCCAGGTCGTACGAGTTTACGAAGGTGCCGTCGCCGCGGTCAGACGAATCGTCGATGGAGTGGCTCCACGTGTAAGCGAGGCTCATAGTCAAGTGACCGACGTTCCGCCGGGCGGAGACCTGCATCGAGTTGTAACTCGAATTAGCCTGATCTTCGAGCAATGTTATTTTGCCAAAGCCCTGGTACGGACGATACAGGTTTGGCGACACGTTTCCGCATGCCACGTTGAGATTGTTGAGCGCTTGACCGATAACGGGATTGCCATTCACGGTCAGGCTGCTGCAATCGCCGCTGCCGATCGGCTGACCGGACGGATAGGGGTTCTGCGAAGCCGGCACGGGGAAAATCTGGTTCCCGTCAAGTTGGTCGGTCAGGTGCGTGCCCTTGCTCCCCGCGTACGCGACCGTTAGAATCGTGTTGGTAGGAAGTTGGCGCTCCAGGCTAACATTCCATTGTTGGACATAGGGCCAGATCGCCCTGGTTGGAATTTGGTACCCATTCAGCGGACCCGAAACTGTGCCCGTGGAAGAAATACTCGTATAGCTCGGAATGTTGTATTCGGTTATGTTCAACACTTGAGGGGCGGTCCCCTCGAGCGATTCGGTATTGCCTTCGTTGCCATTGGTGTGTTCGAAGAAGATTCCGTATCCGCCGCGAATGGAAGTCTTTCCATCGCCCACGGGATCGTACGCAAACCCGACACGCGGCGCCGGATTGAAAAGATGATTTTGCAAGCAGCCGCGCGGAACACCGCCTACGCCGCACTGCACAATGCCATCGAACGGATTGCCGCTCACTAAGCCAGTCGCGTTGTACACCGGAGCGTTGGCTGGATTGTATACATTGGGCTCCCAGTTATAAGCCTGCTCGTATTTCTCGCGATAGGTTCCGAAAAGGCTGATTCGCAGGCCCAAATTCAACGTCAACTTATTGGTTACGTGCCAGTCATCCTGGATGTAAGGCTCGACGATCTTATAACGGTTGTAAAACTTTGTAATCAGGTTCGTTTGATCGAAGGAGTTGATATCCCCGATGAGGAAGTCCGCAAATCCATTTCCCGTGCTGCCGGAGGCAGTGCCATTGAACGTTAAAGTGCCTTGTACATCTTGAAACGCTGAACTCATCTCATTCTTCTGAGCCGCGGCAAAGTAAGCGCCCATGAAGAGGTTGTGACTGCCGATGATCTTGGTGATGTTGTCCTTATACGTGAAGGTGGGATTGGAATTTGTCCAGGGGAAGTAACCGGTTCCAGCCGTAAAGCCGCCTCCGTATTCAGCCGTATTCTCAATAACTACGTTCGGCAGCAGCCCTCGGAATCCGTTGTTGAAGATTCCTGGCATATTGAAATCGCTGGGACGCTGTACCGGGCCGGTTGCGTTGAGGGTGATGTGGTCGGTCGTGTAACTGAACATGAATTCATTCACCAGTGAAGGAGAGAGAGTGGAGGTAAGATTCGCGACCATGCTCACCCCCGGCCCGACGAAATTTGTTCCAACGGTGGGGAAACTACCGCCGGCTCCCCAGAGCGGCGTCGGTGTGACGGTGCTCCAGGAATCGTGAATAAAGCGGTAGAAAAAGCGCTCTTTATCCGTAATATTTTCATCAACGCGGGCCAACTCTTCGCGCCAATTGGTAAGCTGCGCGGGCGCGGCCTCGTAGAAGGAGGAAGCGCCGAAGCCAGTGGTCGCTGGCGGAATTAACTTCAACATCGCTTGCGCCTGCGAAGTCACTGGGACGGTGTTATTCGGAAAATAAGCGCCCGTCGAGGTATTGACCGGACAGTTGGGAAAACCGGTGGTGTCTACGGGGCTACTGGACGCTGGGCACACATCGGAGAAGTTGCCATTCCGCTCGTCATTCGAGGGCACCTGCTGGTTGAAGGTCTGGCCTGGAACGAGTTCCTTACGCCAATCTTCCGAGAAGAAGAAAAACGTCTTTTGGCGGCTGGTGTTGTAGACCTTGGGGATGAAAACCGGTCCGCCTATGGTGTATCCATAGTCGTTCTTTTTGTACTCTGGGCGAGTGGTCTGGAAGAAGTTTCGCGCGTTGAAGTCATCGTTGCGCACAAACTCAAAAATATCGCCGTGAAAGTCGCGAGTCCCGGATTTGGTGATAGTCTCCACGGTGGCAGAGCCATTTCTGCCGTACTGAGCGCCGTAGTTGGAGGTTAATACCTTCACCTCGGCAACGGCGTCAACGTTGGGATAGGTGTTCAACGTGCCATTACTGCCGTTATCCATGTTGTCGCCGCCATCCACTTCCCAGTTGTTGTATTCCGTGCGCCCGCCGTTTACGCTGAAGGCGACGCTTCCAGCGACGCCAACCATTCCCTCATCCTGCCCGGTCTGGTTACTGACTCCGGGAATGAGCGTGATCAACTGGGTGAAATTGCGGCCATTCAAAACGAGCTGGTCGATCTGCTTGTTAGTAACGACTCCGGAGAGCTCCGCGGATTCCGTTTGCACCTGCGCCACGTTCGCCCCCGCAACCGTTACTTCCGTGTTCACTTGGCCGAGCTTAAGAGTCGCGTCGGCTCGAGCTTTTTCGGCAACGCGGAGTACTAGATCCTTCACCTGGTACTCATCAAACCCGGTCGCTTTGACAGTGATGTCGTAAGAGCCGGCCGAAAGGCCCGGCACCAGATAATCGCCAGTGCTATTGGTGGTCACCGAGCGAACCCAGCCCTGCTGGACATTGGTCACGCTGACCGCCGCGTTCGGGATTACCGCGCCAGTGCTATCACGCACCGATCCGGTGAGCGATCCTTGCTGGGCCCATGCGGCGCCCACGAAAAAGAGACTTACAAAAGCTATACAGACGTGCTTGAATAGCGAATTCACAAAATCCCTCCCACGCTTGCCTATTGACCCGTCCCACTGTGAGTGGAGCACGGTTTTGTCCACAGGGACCTGAAGCTCTTAGAACTATATGTATTTCGGATGGCGCTGTCAAGCGCCGCGACCGGTACTTGGTTTGCGGAACGGAAGCGCGGGCAACGGCCATCGAAACGGCAAGAATCGCGTTCGCGCCGAGATGGCCTTTTGTTGGGACTGCCATCGAGCGAAAGCATGGTCCGAGCCCGGCGACCGCGCTGGGCTGTTTTTACCGAACGAACTCCTCGCGGGACCGCCCTTTGGGGGACCTTCTGACCCGGTTTTTGCGAAACGAACCCAGCTTGAGGCGAAGAAACGGCGTTTTTACCGAACGAACTCCCTGTTACGGACCCGCCGAAATGCCATTTGAAAATTCGAAGCCAATCGGCAAAGCCGCTAGCGGAATTTGGGCGATTTGAAAATACGAACCCAATTTCAGTGTCGGCCGATTCAACACACATGCAGCCGATTGTGAGTCATCGGATAAGCGGTCCGGGTGGGCGATGTGGGTATGTGGCTGATGTAAAAGGGTGGAAGGCCGGATATCCGTGCTCAATCGGTTTTGCGGCTCGGCAGGGGAAGTGGCACTTCGCTGACCTATAGGTCAGGGCTTCAGGATTACACCGCACGCGATGCGCGGGCCGGCATTACCTGCCGGATCCGTCTTCATATCGTCAGCTTTGGCGTGAATCACCAGCGCTGTGCCGCCATTGCTGTAGAGCGAATGGCTATCGGTCCCAAGCGTCACGTTCGGCGCAACGATGGTGGTCTTCACGGTTCCATCCGATGCCACCGTGAAATTCTCCATGTCTCCGGCATGCGGCCCCTCCGAATTTTGCAGACCGTGCTTCTTACCTTCAGGATTGAAATGCGGGCCCGCGGATGCGAAGCCCGGAGGATCGCACTTGGCATTTTGATGGATGTGAATTGCATGTTCGCCGGGGGTAAGGTTCTTGAGATCGAGCGCAACGCTTATGCCGCCCGACGCCTGCGACGTTGCTGGAGACAATACGGCGATGCCGACGCTTTCTCCCTGCGCATTCTTAAGATCCACGGTGGGGGATTGTGCAAAGGCTATGACGGCACAGAACGTAATGCCGCCTAGCGTTGTTATCGGTCTGGTCATGGTCTTTCCAGCATATGTGTTTTTGGATACGCGGATCCCTTCATGCCACTCGTTATTCTCAAAGAGAGCGAAGGCTCTTCCTTCATGGCGGAAGAAATCATTTATCTGACCGAGCTTCTCGGGCTAAAGGTTTACGACCTGAAGGGCCGCCACATCGGCATGCTGCGGGATGCCGCCCTCGTTCCGCTGATCGATCCGGTTCGCCTCGACCGTTATCTGGTTGGCGCCGGTCCCGGCTGGCTCAGCATCCGCTACGATCAGATCCGGAACATCGACGGCGATGGAATCCACCTGAAAGATGAGCGGCTGACCCCCTACCACTCCGACGAATATATGCTCCGCATGGTTCGCGATCTGCTCGATCAGCAGATCATCGACGCGCACGGCAGGAAGGTTGTACGGGTCAACGACATCACTTTTCTCAAAGAGTGCGAAAACGGCCAGGATGTTCTTCACATTCTTGAAGTGGATATCGGTCTCAGATCGATTCTGCGCCGCGTGCTCAGGGGCATCGTTTCGCCAGCCGCGGTGCGCGCGCTGCAGAGTCGCATTCCTCCCAATTCCATTCGCTGGGAATTCTGCAACATTCTGGAGGCCGATCCTCAGCGGCGCGTGCGCCTGAACATTTCAAACAAGCTGCTCGAGGATATGCATCCGGCGGATCTCGCCGATATTGTGGAGAACCTCGGTCACGAAGACCGCAACGCGATCTTCAACACGATGGATAGCGAGACCGCGGCCGAGCTCCTCAGCGAAGTGGAACCCGGCATCCAAACCCGCATTCTCGCATCGCTGAAGACCGATAAGGCCGCCGACATTCTCGAAGAAATGGAGCCCTCGGAAGCCGCGGACCTCCTGAACGAGATGGAGGAGGAACGCTCCGAGCAGATCCTCGACGAGATGCGGCCCGAAGAGAAAGAGGAAGTCGAGGAACTACTGGAGTTCGGCGAGAACACCGCCGGCGGTCTCATGGATCCCGGTTTTCTCTCGCTTCCCGAAGAAGCAACCGTTGCTCAAGCCATGGAAGAGCTGAAGAAGACCGAGGAAGTACTCGAGGATCTGCACAGCATCTTTCTAATCGACCGCGAAAATCGCCTGCGCTTCGCCGTTCCGCTGGCCAGGCTCTTCTTTGCCCCTGGCGATACCCGCCTCAAAGATCTCGCATCCGACTCCCTGCTCTACGTCCACTCCAGCGAAAAGCAGGGACGCGTCGCTGAAATGTTCGATAAATACAATCTCCTGAGCCTGCCCGTAGTCGACGACCGAGAGCGTTTGATTGGCGTCATCACCGTCGACGATATAGTGGCGTTGCTGCGGCAATCGTAAGGAAAAGCGAAGACGGATAGCAGTACGCTCAGTACTCAATCTTACGCTCGCGCTAGCACAACTCAATACACTAATGGTTCCCGTGCAATTAAACTAGAATTCTCATGCAAACAAAACGCGCGGCCGCCTTGCGCTCTGCCACCTTGCTTGCCGCGCTTGCCGGTTTGCTGACGGGTCAAAGCTCTAGTCCATCTATTACCCTGACAAGCCCCTCATTAAAGGCTTGGGAAACTGAGCAGTCGTCGATCGATCTGGAAGGAACTGCAAGAAGCACGAGCGGGTTAAGCAATGTGCTTTGGGTTAACCAACTCGGTAAGCGCGGAGTTGGCGAGTGGACCCCGGCCGGGGGGCAGAATGCAAACTGGGCCGTACAAGCAATCCCCTTACGACTCGGACTGAATCAAATAATGGTGACGGCCGTGGATTCAAATAACCACAGCGCGTCGGTACGCGTCGTAGTCAATCGAGTTTCGCCGCCCGGAACACAGCCGCCCCAGCCGCTCCCAGTGCGCGCCGGAACATGGCAGAATCGGCCCATCGCATACCAGGTGTGGAATGGGATGGCCGTTGTCGAAGGCGACATCATTCTAGCGCCCGAGACATCCTTGCAGAGCGGGCAGGCCGGGCCGGCGGCTGCGAAGCAAGGGATTGTCTCCAACGGCCTCGCCATTAACTACACCTCGCAATTCTGGCCTGCCGTGAACGGCGTTCATCAAGTGCCGTACGTCATGTCGGGGAGCAGCTCAAACCTAACGACGGCGATCGACAATTTCAACGCACAATTCTCCGGACTGATCCAGTTCGTCGGTAGAACCAATCAGGCCAATTACGTCAACATCACTGTTGAAAGTAATGGTTCCGGAGAAGGGTACTCGAATGTCGGCATGGCCGGTGGCGAACAAACACTCGATTGTGGAGGCGGATGCGTCGTGTCGACTTGGCTGCATGAGATGGGGCACACGGTCGGCCTGCTTCACGAGCATCAGCGTCCTGACCGCGGTAGCTTCATCACGCTAAATCTGGCGAATGCCGATCTTCCCAATGTTCCCGGCAATTTCACGCTGTTCACATACGATTACCAGACCATTGGTCTCTACGATTACGCCTCTATCATGCACTACGGAGCTTTTGATTTTACGAACGCCGGCTTGCCCGTGATCGAGTCGATTCCTCGCGGCATTCCGCTGGGCGCTTCGAGCAGTCAAACTGAATATTCAACGGGAGATATCGATCAGATAGAAAGGCTTTACGGCGCCACCCCCTCCGCGGTTACCGCGACCACAAACCCGCCCGGGCTGCAGATCATGGTTGACGGCGTCACTTATACGGCGCCGCATACATTTAGTTGGGCGCTGAATTCCGAACACACGCTCAATCTGCCTGCCGATCCGCAGACCGCCAATCCAAGTGACGGTTCCACTTACGCGTTCGGCGTTTGGAATGACCTGGGCGCCAGATCACACTCGATTATCGCCCAGCCAGGCAACGGAGCGCTTGCGTCACCGGCGAACAAGCCGGCGGTCACGGTCTACGAAGCTAATTTCATTCGCCTCCAGCCGTTCGCCTTCCTCTCGCCCTCTGTTTATCCGAGCAGCGCCGGCACGTTGAACGTAAGTCCGAGCCCCACGTCGGAATATGGTGGAAGCTTTTATACGGATCGCACGCTGGTCACTCTGACTCTCACCCCGACGCAAGGTTCAGGTTACAACTTTTACGGATGGTCCGATCTACCTTACCCGCCCAGCGATAATCCGCATTCTTTCTACGATCAAGCCCCAACCACACAGGCGCAGGCCGTGTTTGTCTCAACGCCGGTTACCATTGTGGGCGAATCCCTTACCGGACCAAATACTTGGAATCCAGGTTTGGCGGCGTCTGTAGACGGCAACTTCACCTACCTTCCGTCCGCTTTCTCGTCAACTTACAACGGTTCCGGATGGAATGCCGGAACTACGCACAGCATCAGCGTCGACCAACAGCAGTCTCCCGTAACCACCAATATTTTCTACAATTGGAATAGTTGGAGCGATGCCGGCGCGATCACTCATAACATCGTTCAGCCAAGCACTGGCAGCCAGGCCGTCTCCGCATCATTCACGCCGTTTTACGCCTTCTACACCATCCCTGCCGCGCTGGGGAGTTCGAACGCCAGTTGTTACGGTGGCATGACCACTTCTCCCGCGGGAACCCCCTATTCGGCCAATACCGCCTTTGATTTTTATGAGGACGGAACTAGTGTCACGGCGACGGCAACCGCGAACTCACAGTATTCGGGGATGGTATTCGCCGGATGGTCCGGCAGCCTGAGCGGGAACACAAATCCGCAAACGACAACTATTCACAATCAATTTGTTCCCACGGCGAACTTCAATACGGTGGCGACGCCAATCACCATCACAGACTTCAGTCTGGCAAGCGTTGCAGCCACTTCGAGTGCAATGAACATAACCATTAACGGTACCGGCTTTACTTCGAGCTCGTACGTTTATTGGAATGGCAGTTACCGCACCAGCACCTATGTGAGCTCAACCCAATTGACCATGCACCTGAACGCGGGCGATCTGGCGAATGCGGGCGGTCAGGATGTATTCGTAGGCAACTATGTAACAAACAGTTCCAACAGCACCTGCGGGGTAGGTGCGGAATCCACTTTCACCGTGACCAACGTTGTCACCCTCACTCCAGTTCTATCGGTGACCCCGAATCCCGCCACGGGTCTTTCGAATACTTTCGCGCTGGCATACTCCGACCCGAACGGCGCCCCGGATCTCAATGTGGTCGAAGTGATCTTCAATTCGACGACAAGCACGGCGAATTCCTGCTATGCCTACTATTACCCGGCCAGCAATCTCCTCTATCTGAGGAATGATTCAGGTACCGGAGCTTCCGGTTCGCTCACTCCGGGCTCCGGCACGCTGTCCAACAGCCAATGCACTATCGCCGGAAGCGGCACTTCGGCAGTAAGATCGGGCGATACTCTCACCCTGAACCTGGCGGT